>Ga0316204_10001078_pt1 | contig 80978 bp, 76 predicted proteins | sample 6monrhotite_MG_2_FD_205661 | JGI IMG/M metagenome (GOLD analysis project Ga0316204, IMG submission 205661) | Microbial mat bacterial communities from mineral coupon in-situ incubated in ocean water Damariscotta River, Maine, United States -... | ecosystem: Environmental > Aquatic > Marine >... | reverse complement strand
TTCGCCCCTCAGAAATGGAAAGCTGGGCGCGCCACGCTGGCCTCAAAATGCGCGATCTTACCGGCATGACCTACAATCCGCTGAACCAACACTATTCGTTAGGCCGTGATCTCGATGTGAATTACCTGGCTCACTGCACTCGTGATGATGCTTGATTTGAACCTTAGTGTTTCCGGTTATTTCATGTTGGGTGTTGTAAACGCAGAAGTCACAGAAACGCACCAACAGCCGACAAACGGTGGGCAATGCCCGCCCTGCCTTTTTTGACAAACTCAACGGTCATAAAAACCGTCCTGTTCGATCTCGACGGCACACTGGCCGACACCGCGCCCGACCTCGCCTTTGCATTGAATCAGGTACTTATCGAAAACGGCTATGCACCGCTACCCTTCGAAGTCATTCGCCCGGAGGTTTCCCACGGCGGCATCGCACTGATCCGGCTCGGCTTTCGCATCGAACCCGAACACCCTGACTTTGATCCGCTACGGCAACGACTGTTAAAAATCTATCGTGACAATATCGCCCGCGAAACCCAACTTTTTCCAGGCATGGACGAACTGCTAAAGCACATAGAACAAAACAACATGAAGTGGGGGGTGGTCACCAACAAACCCGGCTGGCTTACTGAACCACTGATGGAGGCATTAAAACTCAGCGAACGCGCCGCCTGTATCGTCAGCGGTGACAGTTGCACTAATCGCAAACCGCACCCTGAACCTGTTTTGCACGGCTGCCAACTGGCAGGCAGTGAGGTGCAACAATGTGTGTACATCGGCGATGCCCAGCGCGATATAGAATCTGGCCAGCGTGCAGGAATGCGCACCATTGTTGCCCTATTTGGTTACATCGGTAACAGCGATGCCCCCCATCAATGGCAGGCAGATATCCTGCTTGAAACACCTGGAGACATTGTACAGTGGCTTGCAAACACCAACTTGCAATCTTGATACCTGTAACGATACAGGTTACACTTAGGGAATGATAAATGGATTTAATCACAAAGGACTGGAAAAATTCTTTGTGTCCGGTACCAAGTCTGGTATCCAGGCCAAACACGCCAAACGTTTACGTCTGATACTGGGCCGTCTGAACGTTGCGACATCCCCAATGGATATGGCCTTACCCGGTTTAAAACTGCACGAGCTGACGGGAAACAAAAAAGGGATTTGGTCTGTGACCGTCAGTGGTAATTGGCGCGTCACCTTCCGTTTTAAAGGTGAAAACGTAGATGTGGTTGACTATCAGGACTACCACTGAAACCAAAAATGAGAGGTAACAATTATGCTGATGCACAACCCTCCTCACCCTGGTGAAATCATTAGAGAGCTTTGCATTGAACCCTTGGGTTTATCCGTGACTGATGCTGCCAAAGGCCTCGGCGTCAGCCGCAAAACGCTATCAAACATATTAAATGGCCATGCTGGCATTAGCCCGGAAATGGCCGTGCGTTTATCGCTGGCCTTTGATACTTCATCAGAGAGCTGGCTGACCCAGCAATTGCAATATGACTTATGGCAAGCCGAACAAAAACGCAAAAACCTTAAAGTATCCAAACTGGTCGCATAACATTAAAACTCAACGACCTGTAAAAAACATCAAATAGCACAAAAGGGGTCGTTGACTGATATTGCACAAATACAACATCAGGCAACTGTTTCAGTATCGCTGATCACGCAATCCCTGCTCCCTGTTTGCCCCAAATATCAACCCCCGACCATTGACCCCTTAATCATTCGCCACTAACATAACGTTCCATATTCGTTCCATTCGATCACGGAGGTGAAGATGGCGACAGCAAAACTCCCCCTGGCACAAGCAGCCGCCACCTTTGAGCAGATAAAACCGGAGCTGGGCACTGCTAACTTGAAACGGCTCACTCTGCTACAAACCCTCTGCCAGGAAACGCCTGAAGCCGATCAGCTACAAATCGCCACCGTGCTGCAACACCTTTACCCCAACAACACCTCCACCCAGGCCAGCACCAACCTGCGCAAGTTTCGCCTTGCCTTTAACGAAGCAGCCACAGAGGCGGGCGTAAAGCTGGAGTGGAAAGTGGACCAGGATCGAAAACGCGGCCCGGAGCGCTCCTGCTGGTTTGAGGGAGACAAGCTCCGCACCCAGGTCGCCCGCCAGCATTCACAGCAACAGGCCGATACCGGCGACGAACAACTGGAAATCCCTACCGGTATTCCGCTGAACCCGCGTCAACCTGTTCACTTTTTTATCTGCTATGCACGTGCCAACCAAATCTGGGTAAACCGCTTTAAAGAAGCCCTGGAGCCCAAACTCAAAGCCGACAAAGATTATCTTTTTGAATCCTGGCAGGACACCGACATTATTCTTGGCACCCACTGGGACACCGCCATCCAGATCGCGCTTGAGCAGTGCGATTTCGGACTGCTGCTCACCAGCCCCGAATTTTTTAACAGCGAATATATCATCGAAAAAGAGCTGCCCGCCTTTTTGCTCCATAGCGTGAACGAGCAAAGCCGCAAACCTGCTATCCCCGTCGGACTGGTGCAATACGACTTCAACGTTACCCGCATGCACGGTCTGGAAAAGCAGCAGATTTTCAGAAACAAAGAGAAGTTTTTTAACCAGACTCAAGGCAACAAAAAACTCGATTTCGCCGAGGCCTTGCACCATAAAATCCGCCAGGCGATCGAACACCACGGCCTGCCCGCAGCAACCGCCGGGAGCGATGATGACGAACCCCATGCGCCTCAACCCACCCACCACGCCAGCAAATACCAGCAGAAATTTCGCCCCGACTGTGACTACCCCGAACCCCTGCGCGGCCACCGGGCGACAGTGGGCGAAACGATAACCCGTGATTCGGCCCCTGACGCCAACAGAAAAGCCATCAACGTACTCGATGACCTGCACAACTGGCTGGACGATGAAAATAGCGAACCGTTCTACGCCCTGCTCGGCGATCTCGGCATGGGAAAAACCACCACCCTGCGCACCCTGACCCAGAAGTTATTGCGCGATGAAACCGCACCCACACCGCTCTATTTCGACTTGCGCGATTTGCACCATCGATCAACCAACGCCACGCTGGAAAGCATCCTGCGCGACCTGCTCGACCACAGCTGGGGCGTGCGGGCCGGTGAACTCTCGCCACAAGACATTATCGACCTGGTGCAAAAAGAAGGCGCCATCGCCATATTCGATGGTCTCGACGAGGTGCTGGTCAACCTCCCTCCGCAACAGGGGCAACAGTTCATCCGCCTGCTCTGGCAGATCCTGCCACCCCGCAATTCGGAAAAACCCGAAACCCAGGGGCGCATGATCCTCTCCTGCCGTACCCACTACTTCCCCTCCGTGCATGAACAGAACAGCCTGTTTCTGGGAGAGAACCGTGAACAGGTCAAAAGCAGAGACTATCGCGGCACCCTGCTGTTGCCTTTTAACGAAACGCAAATCAAAAACTACCTGCGCAACAACTTCCCGCAAAACGACGCCGATCAGTCGTGGCAACTGATTCAGGCGATCCACAACCTGCAAGATCTCGCCACCCGCCCCTACACCCTCTCGGTCATCGCCAGCCAGCTGAAGGTGCTGGAGCAAAAACAGCTACGCGGCGAAGTGATTGACGCCACCGACCTCTACGAAGTGATCATCAACGACTGGCTCAATCGCGACGAAGGCAAACACCAGCTCAACCGCCACCATAAACGCCAGCTCATGGGGATGTTGGCTTACGACCTGTGGCAATCGGGCCAGCGCACCTGGCCCTACCAACAGCTGGAGCAATGGCTGGTGGACCGCCTCCACCAACACCCGGAGATCGTGCGCCACTATCAACTCGACAATACCGATGTCAGTGCGAGCAAAACGCTGATCGCCCTCTTCAAAGAAGACCTGCGCACGGCCACCTTCATCGTCCGTCCCAATGACGACGAATTTCGCTTCGCCCACAGCTCGATGCTGGAGTATTTTTTGGCCTACCAACTCTATAGTCTGTGTGCCACCGATGAGACTCACGACAGCGAAGCCGCCTTTGCCTTGCAACCGAGCCAGGAAAGCTGGGCCTTTATGGCGCAGATCGCCCGCCGCCAGGGCGAAGCTGTGCTACAACAGACGCTACGCCAGATCAAACAGCGTTATCGGCCCGATATCTCGGAAAATGCGCTGCGCTATACCTTACTGGCGCAAGGCAAAAACTGGCCCTCCATATCGCTGGCTCACTGGCAACTGCCAGGAGCAAAGCTGCGGCAGTTTGAATTTATTGCAGATCATTCAAACCCCAGACCCACCATCGGCCAAAGTGAACGACTCAACCTCTCGGGCATCAACCTCAAAGACGCCGATTTGCGGCAGGCACGCTTTCACCACTGTCGCCTTGATGGCAGCCAGTTCCAAAGTGCCCGGCTAGCCCAGGCGGAATTCCTCGACTGTCAGGCCGACGGTGCCAGTTTTAGCGACGCCGATCTCACCGCCTGCACCTTCCGCAACCATACCGGTTCAACGTGGCAAAACAGCTCATTTGAGACAAAAAAACTCTGGCGTAGCCGCTGGCTCAGCGAAAAACCTCATCAGGACTGGTTGGACTGCCGCTGGCCCGAGGCCGAATGGCTGCTCACTGCCTGCTCGCCCGTCCACCCTGCCAAACCTGCTTCGCCCGCCCGACTGGAATGGCTGATCGGCCATTCCGCTTTGGTAACCGCCTGCGCCTTCTCTCCCGACGGCCAGCAACTACTCTCCGCAAGCGACGACAATACCCTCAAACTCTGGGACCGGAACAGCGGCGAATGCATCAAAACCCTCATCGGGCATTCAGAAGAAGTCTCCGCCTGCGCCTTCTCACCCGACGGCCAGCAACTACTCTCCGCAAGCCACGACAATACCCTCAAACTCTGGGACCGGAACAGCGGCGAATGCAGCAAAACCCTCACCGGGCATTCAAGCTTGGTCACCGCCTGCACCTTCTCACCCGACGGCCAACAACTACTCTCCGCAGGCGGCGACAGGACCCTCAAACTCTGGGACCGGGACAGCGGCGAATGCAGCAAGACCCTCACCGGGCATTCAAGTTTGGTCACCGCCTGCGCCTTCTCACCCGACGGCCAGCAACTACTCTCCGCAAGCGGCGACAACACCCTCAAACTCTGGGACCGGGACAGCGGCGAATGCAGCAAAACCCTCACCGGGCACTCAGAAGAAGCCTCCGCCTGTGCCTTCTCACCCGACGGCCAACAACTACTCTCCGCAAGCCACGACAATACCCTCAAGCTTTGGGACCGGGACAGCGGCGAATGCATCAAAACCCTCACCGAGCACTCAGACTGGCTCATCGCCTGCGCCTTCTCACCCGACGGCCAGCAACTACTCTCCGCAAGCCTCGACAGGACCCTCAAACTCTGGGACCGGAACAGCGGCAAATGCAGCAAAACCCTCACCGGGCATTCAAGCTTGGTCACCGCCTGCGCCTTCTCACCCGACGGCCAGCAACTACTCTCCGCAAGCGGCGACAATACCCTCAAACTCTGGGACCGGAACAGCGGCGAATGCAGCAAGACTCTCACCGGGCATTCAAGTTTGGTCACCGCCTGCGCCTTCTCTCCCGACGGCCAGCAACTACTCTCCGCAAGCGACGACAATACCCTCAAACTCTGGGACCGGAACAGCGGCGAATGCAGCAAAACCCTCACTGGGCATTCAAGTTTGGTCACCGCCTGCGCCTTCTCCCCCGACGGCCAGCAACTACTCTCCGCAAGCGGCGACAATACCCTCAAACTCTGGGACCGGAACAGCGGCGAATGCAGCAAAACCCTCACCGGGCATTCAAGCTTGGTCACCGCCTGCGCCTTCTCACCCGACGGCCAGCAACTACTCTCCGCAAGCGGCGACAATACCCTCAAACTCTGGGACCGGGACAGCGGCAAATGCAGCAAAACCCTCACCGGGCACTCAGAAGAAGTCTCCGACTGCGCCTTCTCACCCGACGGCCAGCAACTACTCTCCGCAAGCTACGACAATACTTTCAAACTCTGGGACCGGAACAGCGGCAAATGCAGCAAAACCCTCACCGGGCATTCAAGTTTGGTCACCGCCTGCACCTTCTCACCCGACGGCCAGCAACTACTCTCCGCAAGCCTCGACAATACCCTCAAACTCTGGGACCGGGACAGCGGCGAATGCAGCAAGACCCTCACCGGGCATTCAAGTTTGGTCACCGCCTGCGCCTTCTCTCCCGACGGCCAGCAACTACTCTCCGCAAGCCACGACAGGACCCTCAAACTCTGGGACCGGAACAACGGCGAATGCATCAAAACTCTCACCGGGCATTCACTCGGGGTCTCCGCCTGCGCCTTCTCACCCGACGGCCAGCAACTACTCTCCGCAAGCTGGGACGGCACCCTGAGACAGTGGCATCGCCACTCAGGCCAGATGATCCAACCCGTCATCCGGCCCTCTGGAAAAGCCTGGGCGCTCATCGATGAAGAGCAGAACCGGGTAATCTCCTGCGGCCCCGAGGCGTGGCGCTATCTCGGCTGGGTGGGTAAGGATGAAAATGGCGAACTGCGACGTTATCCCGCCGAAATCAACGGCTGGCTACCCGAAGTGCTCGACTGACCACTCGCCACAACGCCGACTTTGACCACACGACCTTTAAATGTGAATTAAGGACTAAATCACTCTGTTAGCACTTTATATTGAGAACACCGCCATTCCGACATGTCTTTAGCCGGAATCCAGCGTACATCTGTCGCCTAAAAGCACCTACTTTTGGTAGTGTCACGAAATAAATATGATTCACATTCAGACCTGAATCCCAAACACCATGGATATACTTCAGGGTTTTTCATACTCCTTCAACAACGCATCCTCCATACTGATTCGTTTCTGAAACTGCTCCGGAGCCGTGTAGGGTGGAACAAGCGTAGCGGTTCCACCAAACGGGAAAGGGACATATTCAAGGTTCGATCCGCTATCGACGTCCACCCTGAGTCGTTGTTGCATGAGGGCTTTTTTCTCCTGTTTCAGGCAATCAGGTTTTTGTTGCAGGGTTCTGATTTTTTTGTCAGAGATCGTGAGCACAGAGGTGATTTGTTGCACCTTGATAGCCTGTTGGTGGAACCGCTGCGCTTGTTCCACCCTACGGTTTTACTTTGTGTTGAATAGAGCAGAACAAAAAATCTATAACACCCCTCCCAACTCTTACCATCTTCATAGGTAGGACTTAGCCTGACGGCTATGCTGTAAACCCCCGAACAAGCGTCTGGTACAGTGGAAAATATGTTGTAGTGGCACTGACAAAGTGGCGTGTTATAAACGCAGAGACGCAAAGGACGCAGAGAAAAACACCAAAAACTTTTCGCTCTCTGCGTTAAATACCCGGTGATTTTTAAAAGGCAGGTTTATTTTCTTGAAACATACCCGCATATTGCAGTGTCACACACCAAGAACAAAAATCGTATTATTACAATAATATCAGAGGGATAAACTATGGTACTGTCAATAATATTCGGGCTGATGCTGATCAGCGCATTTATATGTCATTACGTTGCCAAACATCGGCAAAGTAACCTGGTTTTCTGGAGTGCTATGGGCTTCACTTTCGGACCACTTGCAATACCCTTCGTCTTTTTGTCCAAACCAAACCCGCGCAAACCAACGCCTGCTAACTAAACATTTTCCATCTCTTTTCGATCACTTTTTCCAATAACTTTGGCCAACCCATCCGCATCATTTTGCCTCGCCTAAAGTGCCTACTTTTGGTGGTGCCACAAAATAATTATGAATCACTGCTTATATTCAGGGTTTTTCATATTTCTTCAACAACGCATCCTCCGCCCTGATTCGTTCTTGAAACTGCTCTGGAGTAAGGCTTACTTTTTTCAGCCATATTTGCGAGGCATGAATTTGTATAACATTGTGCCCCTGACAAGTACGATCCAGTATTTCAGAAAACCGAAAACTGTCCTCACCAAAATCATCAAGCAGTTTATTCTGAGCATTTTTATGCGCCAAAAAACGAGAAAAAATATCAACAGCCGTAAACTTTGTTATTCCTTTTTTGTTCAGCATCCGCAATTCTGTTAACTCTTCACGATCAGCAGGGCCAAGCTGACGCATCGACAGACTTTCGCCATCCAGATAAAGCATCGTTTGTTTTACGGAAAATTCTTCCAGCGTTTCTTTCAACGCCACAGCGGGACGGGGTTTTAGCAAAAACGTATCGGCACCCGCCTCAAAACAGGGGGCTTCGTTATCCGGGTCTGCACTATGGGCGATAACAGGAAGGTAAGTGGTATTTTTTCGGATGGCCTGAATGGCTTCTATACCGTTCATGACAGGCATGTTGATGTCCATCAGGCAAAGATCATAATTCACCGCCCCCCTCTCCCCACTTTTGTGAACACACTCAACCGCTTCCCTGCCGTTAACAGCGAGGTCAACGCTATATCCCCAGCGAATCAATTGCTTTTGGTGAAGTCTGCGAATAGCGGGATCATCTTCAGCGATGAGTATTTTCATTTTTCAGAATCCTTTCTTGTTGGTGGGGCGGTTAATGCCCAATTTTCGGGTATATCGGGCTTGTGAGACATTCCCTCTGCGTTTCCTGAGATTACTAGCAAGTCTATTTGAAAAATCCATTCTCATATGTAAACATACCTAATGGTTCACAAGTGAACTAGATTAGTTGTAATCACCCTCACCAGACTGGAAAATGCCCAGCAAAATACAACTATCGCCACACTGGAGCGAGTTTGTAAGGCGCTCAAATGTGATATCGGCGACATATTCAAGGTTTTGTAAATATAAAAAAAGGGGGCTATAAGCCTAATTTAACGGACACCCCAAAATAGCGCCCCAGACATGATTTATTTTTTGTTTTATCCTGATTCTTACCGAAGGTTTTTTCAGCCGGCAAATCAATTCAACTAAAATACAAACAAAAACAAAAGATTAAGCATATGTAACGAGTAACGTGACTCTACCCGTACCTGATCCCTCCTATACGCGGGAATCAGCCTGTGGTTTCATACCGCCATGAATTTAGCAAGCAAACTGGCGGAAAACCTGAGGGCACTCCGTGGGGAAAAATCCGTACCGGAGTTTGCGAAAAAACTGGGGATTAGCAAATCCACACTTTATCGGCTCGAAGGAGCAGACCAAAACACGACGTTACGAACTATTGAACAATTGCAAACACGGTTGAATTGCTCGGCTGCTGAGCTTCTTGACAGAAATTCCGGGAATGAGTAAGCAGCAGGGTAAGGGCACACTTACATTAATATTTTTTGACTACCCCGCTAAGGAATGGAAATAGTCATTGCTAATGGTAATGGTTTTTCTGCTTTTGGCCACCTGACAAAGATAATGAAAAAACCGGGGAAAAAAATATGGAAAATAAAAAAGGGAGCAAAACTCTCTCCTGAATTGAGACTGGTAAAAGACATGAGGCCTGCTAATAAAGGTCACTATATGATCGCTCCCGCAGAAGATATGCCTCTTAAAAAATATCTGGATTTTCTTGAAGAATTGGGTCTGGACCGGTCAAAAGTCAGTTTAGTAGCACAGATGGAGAAAGCTAATGTCGGCTAAAGGGTTAAGTCTTATTGTTAGTGAGTATCACATTATAAACGAAGCGCTAAAGCACTATGAAAAACACCTGGAAAAATTATCTTCCATGACTATCGATGAAGATCAGGAGCTGATTTATGATGAGAAACTCCAAGATATTGAAGGATTGTTAAACTCAATAAAAATATCAGCTAAAAATAGCTACAATCTTGACCTGAAGTAGACTAATAACGAGTCTAGTGAAAAGTCTAAATTTTCAGATTGATGTCTGTACCAATATTTTCGTGGTGCATAAAATGCGCCCTACCAGACTGCACCTTCTCCCTGGCGGCAAACAATTGCTCTCGGCCAACAACAACGGCGCCCTGAGATGGTAGCATTGCCACTCAGGTCAGAATTAAACGCAGCGTCAACAAAGAACGGGTAACCTTCGATAAAATCCGGCGTACCCGGTTTGCCGAAATCATTAATTCCCTGGCCCGAAATCCTTGCCTCGGCAACACCCGCAAGGGAGAAACGAGGGGGAGGAGGCATGCTCGTAGCGTCGATGACCCCATCATCTACAAAATCGATGAAGGTAAATTGACCGTGTTAGTGGTCAAAACCAGTCATCACCCAAAAAACTGTCGATAGGTAAAACATGAACCAAAACATCTTCATTCTCTTGCTTGTTGCCATCTTCTCGGCTGGAGTCGGTGGCTGGATAATATATTTCCGATTGCATCGGCGTATCGCCGCACTCTCTGAAAAAAACACCGAACTCAAAACCACGCTGGAAATGGAGCGTGCCGCACAAACAGATAAACTCGCTTCACTCAAACAGGCACAGGAACTGGCACGCAGCCAACTCACCGAAACCTTCGGCCATCTATCCAGTCAGGCACTAAAACAAAACAACGAAGAATTTCTGAAGCTGGCGCAGGAAAACCTTAAACAGTTTCAAAATAAGGCACAGGGTGAATTCGCGCAAAAAGAACAGGCCATCGACAACCTGATAAAACCCATCAAAGCCGCACTGGAAAAAACCGAAAAACAGATTCACAGCATGGAACACGAGCGTAAGGAAGCCTACGGCGCACTCACTCAGCATCTGGAAGCCATGACCCAAACCCAACAAGCGTTACAGGGTGAAACACGCAATCTGGTGAAAGCCCTAAGACGCCCCGAAGTCCGTGGCCAATGGGGTGAGATGACGCTCAAGCGTCTGGCCGAACTCGCAGGCATGGTAGAACATTGTGATTTTTACGAGCAGGAACACACCCAAACCGAAGACGGTGCCATGCGCCCGGACATGATTGTGCGCATGCCCGGCGGGCGTGAAATTGTCGTGGATGTTAAAACCCCACTGGATGCCTATCTCTCTGCAGTAGAAGCCACCGATGAAAAAGAACGGGAAGTACATCTGGCGCGTCATACCAAAAATGTGCGCAAACGAGTACAGGAATTGGCCATCAAGGGCTACTGGAATCAATTTAAAAACTCACCGGAGTTTGTTGTGCTATTTATTCCCGGCGACCAGTTTTTAAGCGCCGCCCTGGATAATGACTATTCATTATTAGAAGATGCCATGCAGCAAAAGGTGATTCTCGCCACGCCCACTAGCTTTGTCGCATTGTTACGTGCAGTGGCATACGGCTGGCGACAGGAATCTCTTGCAGAGAATGCGCAACACATTCGGGAAGTGGGCGAAGATCTTTACGCTCGATTGGCAACATTTGCAGAACATCTCAGCAAAGTCGGCAAAAACCTCAACAACTCGGTACAACATTACAACAAAGCCGTGGCCTCATTTGATACCCGCGTACTACCCGGCGCACGCAAATTTACCGAAATGGGTATCTCAAGCAAAAAAACCGTGGAAAATATTGATCAGATTGAAACGACAACGCGTAATATTGAGATACAAAGCAGCACACCACAAAACAGTAACACTGATGAAAAAACACCTGACCCGTAGGTATAATGCTAAAAGGTGCCAACAGACAACATTTGTTGTTCGTCATATTTGAGGGACTATTCGATGGGAAATTCACTTTTTGAACAATTAAAAAAAACCGGCCTGGTGGACGATAAAAAAGCGAAAAAAGCTAAACACAGCCAATATAAAAATAAGAAACAAAAAAGTAAAAAAGGTGCGCCGACTCAAATAGATGAAGCAACGTTGCTGGCCCAAAAAACACTCGCTGAAAAAGTTGAACGCGATCGTCAACTGAACCAGGAAAAAAAGGCGGAAGCCGAACACAAAGCCATTGCCGCGCAGATTAAACAGCTGATCGAAACCAACCGGATTGAGGATGGTGGCGGTGATGTCATTTATAACTTTACCGATGCCAACGTGGTAAAACATCTTTATATTTCGCAGCAGGCGCACACGCACCTTATCGCTGGCCGTTTGGCTATCGCCAAACTCGGAGACGCTTACGAACTGGTTCCCGTACCTGTCGCAGAAAAAATAATACAACGCGACAAGCGTTGTATTATTTTATGTGAGCCTGCTACCAAGACTACTGAACTCCCTGAGAATGATCCATATGCGGACTATAAAATTCCGGATGATCTAATGTGGTAAAAGACAAATCCAGACCATAAGAAATCCACTTGGAAAGATCAAGCCAATCTATATTTTCAGGAAACATGGTATATATAACAGGAATGCTATCAGGGTCAGCTGGGTCAGTTCCAGCCAGCCGTTCATCACCATTCAACACACCGTCTTCATCACGGTCTAACGCAATGCGCATACCCGATCCTGGAGGCGTGCAAGTATAGGTAATGTTAACGTCATACTTCGCTTTTTTACGCAATGCGGCATCGGTGATTGCTCCTTTGTACAGAGTATCTCGTGCAAAAGTACCATCATTCTGATAAAGAAAGCCTTTCCGGTTTCTTTGCGCAACCAAGTCACATTCGCCAAGACTTGCTCTTGCAATCATCAGATCAATGCGCGGACCAACGATGTCACCATTACCTTCAGTCAAGGTAATCTGTTGCCCCATAATGGGAAAGAAATTGCTTGGGAATACCATCAGATATTGCTCAATATTACGTCGTATTTCCATTCCTTCAGGAGAAACCGGTAGCACATCATCATTACCCGGATCCAATGGTGTCACCGTACCCGGCGCACGCGGTAAGAAACCGTTAGTGTTGTGGAAACGGAATACTGTATCTGCAGCGCCCTCTTGAGTGTAACCAAAGCCTTTGATTTGATCACCCATGTGCATATTGTCATTCCCAAAAAAGAGATGATTGAAGATTTTCTGGAAATCTTCCGGCACCTCCGGGTCCCAGGCAGGGTCCATTCCGGTAATGGGATCATCCGCCAGATACTTGCGACTGTTAGGCATACCAAACATGCCCACCTTGTTGTACTGATTACGCAAATGGGGAACCGTCAAAAACTGTTGAATAAAGGCAAAGGTGTTTCTCGTATTAGTACCAAAAACACCCGGTTTGTCAGTAAAGTCTTTATTGAAATCACGGTCAACCATATGGCAACCACTACAATGAAATCCGGTGTCGGCCATTTTCGTGGGATCAAAAAAGAAATCCTTACCCGCCTGTTGAGCAGGTGTCAGAGAATCATCTAGGTGACGAATCGGGTTTGCCGGGTACATCAACTCCAGTGCGAAGTCAGTGAACTCATCCATGGCTTCTGTAGACAATTGAGTACTACGCCCCTGAAGCCCGACAAAAGTATTGTTGAATTTGGAAAAAGCCAAACGCTCGTTGTAGATACCCATGTCAGGCTGTACGTTGCTTTCCTGGGAACCATCAGCTTCCAGATTGCCTCCCGTCTGATCACCACGCCAGTGCATCGCGCCATGGTTGGCCATGCCGCGCATACTCTGCGTGATCATTGGGCCTTTAACCGGTGCAAAATGCGGGCTTATGGGCAGACCAAAATCTTCATGATTAATGACCAGATCACTGGGGCCGCCAGGATAATCAGCAGCACTAGGGTTTAATACCACGTTGCCACTGGGGTCGCCCAAAGACCAAGCCAATTGATCCATATCACCAAACACGTGACACAACGCACAAGAGCTGTCGCCATGACTGGAAGTCAGCGATGCATCGTAGTGAAATTTTCGGCCTACAATAATATGTGCAGGTTCTGGGTTGTACATTGTTATGTGAGAAATTTCTGTATGAGTATTAACATCAACAACTGAAATCGCATTGTCAAAACGTGTTAACACATACAAAAGGTTATTTTTTTCATTCAACACAAGGCCAGCAGGGCCACCACCACTTAATTGAATTTGATTGGCAAGATCAGGAACAAACGTATTATTTTCTAATTTGGCCGTATCAAACACACCCACTTTTCCTGAACCAAATGCAGCAACATACAAGGTTTTGCCATCACTGCTAATGGCCATGTCCATCGGCTGTGCCAATGATCTGGCATTTTTATCATTGGGCAAATCATCACAACAAATGCTGTAATCAATATGTTTATTTAAATGCACCGGGGTTACATTGCCAGCATCCAGCACAGTAATCCGGCTTTCGGCAAAATGTCCATTGAGGGTTGTATAGTCAGCTGCTGCGGCATCGGCTGTTGCAGGCAACGTATTGGCAGGCCCGGTAAAACGCTTCAGGTTTAATGCTTCGGTATTGGTAACATAAACCTTGCCGCTCACCGGATTGCTAATCATGTTAAAAATAATGGTACCGACACCAGAGATCGCTTCGATTTCCACGGGCACATCGGCATCAGCATCAATCACAAACACATCGTTATCCGGCAGGTTAAAGTTAACCAAGTGATCCCAAACCGTACCGGCTTCATCAACCCAGTGTTCACCATTGTGCTGAACAATCAAACCGGTTAAAGGCTGCATATTGCCTGCGATATCGGTCATGTGTGCTTCTGGTACGCCATCACCATTGGTGTCCACATTCAAGCTGGCCAGTGGAACACCGCCATTGTCAGTTACGACTGTTTCCGTTATAACCGTTGTTTTATTGCCTGTTTTAAAACCAGCGGCATACACTTTGCTGCCGTCAGCAGAAACGGTTAACGCACGAGGGGAGTCTGTAAACAGGGTAATAATGGTCAGCGGAGTACCACCCAGGCTTGTATCATTATCTACCGCATTGGCATCAAAAACCCAGACATCGGCACGACCTACTCCCGGCGTGGTTAATGCTGGGTCAACTGGCGAATTCTGGCCACGGTGAGCGGTCGTAATAAATGCACGATTGTTATGTTCTCCCGCAAAAACAATATCCATGGGTTCATCCCCCACCAACAACGTTTTGATAACCTGCTTGGTATCATGGCCGACATTGACAATACTGATACTGTCAGAAATGCTGTTGACGACCCAAACTTCATCGTTATTGCGTACGGCAAGTGAGACGGGTTCCATTCCCACCAGAATGGAGCGCTTGTGATTCAGTATGCCGTTTTCTTCAATTCTGAATATTTCCAAACGATTGTCCGGCGTATTTAATGCGAACAATTTTTTGCCATCCGGTGACATCGCCAAAGGGCGCACCTGCCCGGACTCAAAGAGTGTGTAAGAGCTGCTGGAAAACACAGCCGGAACTAACAATAATTGCATTGCAATGACAAATAGCAATGACTTACCTCTACGATCAAACATTTACAAACCTCCTGTATACAAACTATATCCAGGAATGATTAAAAATTAGCCATTCCGACATACCGCTATTAACCAAACACCTGCCTCGCTATATTCATAGCAGAGCTTTTACCCAAAAACCCATTACTCAATATAATGAAAATATCCTGGGTAAAATTTTTCAGGGAAATTTTTTTACTCGAAAAGCACGCTGTATTTGCGCTCGCCACTCCAGCGGCACACCGGCAATTTCAGCATAATCCTGCCAGTTTGATACTATCTGCTGCACCTCCTGGATAATGGCCTCGGCACGCCCTCGTTTCATCGCTGCCGTTTTTGCACAGGCTTTGAAATCATCCAGGACGAAGTTATCGCGCTTACCATTGAGTGTCATTTGATGACTGGCTGTCCAACTGCCCGTGGGATTAAAACTGAACGTGATATCAAAGACCGGTGACAGCGACCAGTTGCCAGATTTATCCATCAGGAAGGCAATATTTTTAACGTGGTCATCCTGATTGCGGGCAACGATGTTAAACACCATGCGCCGGAACTGCTCTTCGATAGCCTGCATGGGCAACGCCAACTGGCGAATCACCAGCAGTGCCTGTTCGTAGCTGTAAGCACCCGCCAGATTAAAATCAAAGTGCGCCAGCGCACACAAAGATTGCATGTGGTATTTTTCGCCATTGGCCAGACGATCAAAACGCCGAGTCATAAAATGTTGTCGGTTGTTTTCCTCGAACAGACGACAGTCGCTGATGTCAATGCCACAATCTTTTGCCATGAGGTAATAGGCGTATTCGATCACCCCAAAATCCTGTGGATCTTCCAGCTCCTTATCCCGGTTACCCACAACGCCATCAAACTTCAACAGCCAGTATTCGAAGCCCTCACCTGCTGGAACCTGCCCAGAGCGCACTTCATTGCTGGTCGGGTTCCAGGCAATCACCGCCTTGGCCCGAGCACCACCAGCAGAGGTGCCTACACGCAGGATATCGGCCAGAGCCTGCTCTTTCCCGGCATCTTCAAAAGAAGCACGCAGATTATTGCGATGACTGAGTACCTGCGACGCCAGCTCAACCAGCATATCGATTTGTATCTGGCTTGCCTGCTGCGCCTGCGGACCAATGGCGGGCGTAAATTCCAATGCCCCCATGCCCCGCTCCCCCGTGTAACACAGACGCTCCAGCGCATTAAAAGAGTCCGGCTGCCGTCCCCGGGTGGCTAGCCAAGCATCGATCAATGTATTACCAAATTTGTCTGGCAAGGAATCTGCCAGCAAACCCGGTAAACCGTGAAATGTCTGCCGGGACAGCTCAGGAAAACGGTAAACGCGGCTGGCCAATGGCATCATCAACGGCGCGATTTCAATCCCACTGCTAATAAAGGCGGGATCATATTCAAAACTGGCAACTTCGTCGCCATCAACCAGCGACACCGCCCCAATACTGCGCCCCCATAATCGCACCTCGGTAACACGGCTCATGTATCGTCGTCCCAGGACCATGGCTGCGGTTCTTTAGTGCGATTCGCCTGCCGCTGTCCGGAGGCACGCTGCCGTACCTTGCCTTTTTGCCGGAGTAAATCCATGGGACTCGGCTGGGCATCGGGCAGTAGCAACTCCAGGTTCGGCAACAGTTCCAGCACCCGGAAAACACGGATAAGGCTAGACATCTGCGCCGAAGCACCCGCCTCAATACGCTCTACCGTGCGCTTGGCAACACCCGCCTGTTCAGCCAGATTCCCTTGTGTTAACTGCAATTCAAGCCGACGACGCGCAATGCGAACCCCCAGTTCGGAGAGAATCGCTTCATCGGTAAACAATCTGGAAATTTTCACAGCCATACCTTTAGGTGCATTAGACGCATTGATCCGTTAAATGGACATTTATCACGATACATAGCGCTTTATAGCCTATACTTACCAACAAATCAATTCGTCATTATTGACGAATTGACAGGAATATTCCTATTTATTCGCCACCTTTGACGAATTATTATCAATAATATATTCAGATTGATTATGATGACACCAAGAACTATTGGAATTTCATTTTCTAAGCAACCAATCGCAGAATCCGAACGCAATAAACCCCATATTGAAAAATTAAATGAAACCTTTCTTGAGGGAGTGAGCGTTCATTACAATGCGTTCCAGGGAAATATCGCATAACAGGGATTAGAGGGCCACCTTTCTAACTATAATAATCCACACCATCAACCGATCATGCGTTTTTCAACGGCTTGAAAGAGCACACATACTCATATTGAACAACTTATATTCAACGAGGGAAATAACATGCTGATCAGGAAAAGTACACATTTTATGGCAAACTACAAATGGTTAGGATTACTCATACTAACATTATTCGTACCCGCTTGTTCAGAGAATAATTCCACCCCTGAAAGCTCAGAGCCGATTTCGGAAAAACTGACACAACGCGTCCCATTAGCGGCTTTGCGTTTGCAGAAGGCTAACGATTGCGGTGAATTAAAAAATTACATATCCACATCATTGATCAAACGCTATACATCAATTCCACGCCACAGCTATTACAGCTGCTCTTCGGGTGGTGGCGCAGCACCTGCCCCCGTCACTAACGATGAAACCAATTTGTCCGGCGACGCAACCGACGATTCCTCACGCACACCCGCTGATGTTTCTGATACCAATAATCAAGTCGCGGGCGTCAATGAAGGCGATATTGTGAAAACAGACCAACAAGGCAATATGTACATTCTTAGTGGTCGGCACTTTATTGTTGCCAAAGGATTCCCTCCCCACGACTTAAGTACACTGGCCGAAATAGACCTGGGCGCACACGGTTTAAACCTCTTCCTCGACAAAGAAAATCAACGGGTGACTATTTTAGCCCGATACAGCGAACCGGTTTACGTTACCGACGATGCAGCCTCAGCATCGGATGAAAGTCTCACTGTGATTTACCCAGAGCCCGGTCGTGATTACACGACCGCTATTTTTTATGATATCTCCACCCCAAGCGAACCTGAAGTCATTGAGCAAATTCAAATGCGCGGCCATTTCCGGGAAGGGCGCCGGATCGAAGACCGTTTACACTTAGTGTCTAGTCATTATCTTCAGACTGACGCGCTGTATCAAGATTCTGAATTTATCGACTTGCAGAAAAAATTTAACGATACGGTAAACGCCGTTAAATGCGATACACCCAATGGTGAAGTCGAAAATAATCCCGCTGTAATACAGGCACAAAAAAACCTCAGCGAAAAAATTGAAAACATTATCAATGCCATTGATCCCACAGATTATTTACCGGACGCCAAGCGCATCATTGGTGATACATCCGAACCTGTTCCTTATCTCGCTTGCAACGACATCAATCATCCTGAAGTCAACATGAGTCTTGGATTACAGATCATAACCAGCATCGACACTGATGGAACCAATCTCGCAGCAACCGGCATTATTAACAACAGCCACATTGTCTATGCCAGCAAAAACAACTTCTATCTCGCAGAAAACAGTCAGAATTGGTGGTGGATACTACCCAATAATGAATGGCCGACATCCCAGTCAGTGATCTATAAATTTGCCATTTCAAAAGATGCACCAAGCTATGTGGCCACAGGCCGTGTAGACGGGTATATCAACAATCAATTCAGTTTGAGTGAGCATGAATATAACGACAAAGGCATGCTACGCATTGCAAGCACGCAAGATGATTTTTTCCGCGTTGACGACGGCGACAATTCTGAATGGCAACGCGTGCAAACCAATCATTTATCCATACTGGACGACGATGGTGCGGGCCAACTCAACATCGTAGGCGAAGTGCGTAATTTTGCGCCCGATGAGAATATTCGAAGCGCACGTTTTATGGGCGAACGCGGTTTTGTCGTCACATTCCGGAATGTTGACCCATTGTTCACCTTTGACCTGAGCAACCCAGCCTCCCCGACAATCGTCGGCGAACTCACTATCCCTGGTTTCAGTACTTACATGCACCCATATGATGACAATCACCTTGTTACCATTGGCCGTGCAGGTGGTGAAAACGGCATCGGTGTCGGCTCTGGCATGCAACTGCAATTAGTGGATGTTAGCGACATGAGCAAACCAGAAGTGATTCATAAATTCACACCGGACATGCCCCAAAGCTGGTCCTGGAGTGCCGCCGAATACGACCACAAAGCATTTACCTTTTATAAACCCGCAAACTTATTAGCCATCCCCCTACAGGTTTCACCCGCTAACGCCAAAGAATATTTCAGCGGCGTTGCAGCTTACGAAATTACAGTAGCATCCGGTTTTAAAGAATTGGGCAGAGTAGATCATTCGGACTTGGCTTTCGATTATTATTGCCGGGAAGAATCATCATTGGCCGCCCCTTATGCAGAGGATTGTCGCAATGGATGGTACGTGCAATGGGCGGCACCACGACGTTCAGTGGTGATGACGGACACCGAAAACGTCTACCTCTACACCATTTCAGACATAGGATTAAAGGCAGCATCTACTCAGGATTTATCCACAACACTGGGAAGCATCGTTTTTCCACCACAACCCTACCCATGGTGGTATTACGGTTACAATGGTCGCGGTATCGCTGTAACAGATCAAAATACCGATACTGCAAGACCTGTGGCCAACTGAGTTGTTAATTTTGACAGCACTCCTTGTACAACCATAGTTTTTCTCGTTCCCACAGCCCTTGTGGGAACGAGAAGAGAGAGAGAAGTTTGCTTATTGCAAATAAACGGTAACCCAAAGGGTCCAGCAATACAGTCTTAGTTAATTGAGAACATCTCCTAAGACATCAACTAATAATTAGCGGCCTCTGCTCCGACAAAAATCTCTTTTGGGAAAACGAGAAAAACCGTGCAATACACATGGTATATCCCTGTATTTTCCGAACAGTAGCAGTAAATGTGAGACGAATTTACACAGTACACTATGTACATATGACACAAAAAATATGTACGTATTGCAGGTGTATTATTCCTACACATCGCTTACTATATCCGCCGTTATTGAAAAGATAATTGCGTAAACTGGAAGAAAAAGCCTCTATATCTCAATTAAAAAGGGCATCCCCGTTACTTGTGTTGCCACAATTATTTCTGATAACAGTCTTTACCACACAGTCTTTACTACGCACTTGCAACCGCGCGTCTTCCGCAATGCGTGTTTGGACCCGTGATTAAAAAGGACATATCTCAAAGTCTAGCTGGACAGGTTGGCGCTGTCCGGCTTGAAAACAGAATCGACGCTCTCAAGCAATGACATTTTAGTCACAAACTGAGCTTCGTTAGCCAGAAGAAGAAAATATTGAACAGGGAATAAGGAAATAAACGATGGAGCGTTGCTTTCATGCACTTGTCAGCGTGTTTGTTCTGACATTGTCAATCACAGGTATCACTCAGGCAGATCAATTCGCACTCCCGGCCACCGATACCGATATCATCGCTCCGGTAGTGACGCAAAAGAATCATGTGGGCACTATTGCTGCAGGTGAAGATCACCAAATTCTCGTCACCGTCACCGACAATATGGCCATCAAAAGCGTCATCCTTTTTCACCGTGGCATCGGCCATAACGAATACCAAGCCATAACCATGCACAACGTGACGGATACCGATGATTATGCGGTGACTATCCGTGCTGACCAGATAAGTGTTGAAGGTCTTGAATATTATATTCAGGCAACCGACTCAGCAGGTAACACGCTGTTACATGGCTATGCCTTCTCGCCAGTCACCATCGCCATTAAACCTCTGGTTGCTGATACAGCGCTGACGACTTCAACCGAACCCAAACCAAAACCCGCAAAAGAAACATCCTACAAAAAATGGTTATGGATCGGCTTGGGTGCGCTGGCCGTTGGCGCCATTGCGGCTAGTGCTGGTGGTGGCGGCGGTGGCGGTGATGACAACGGGGGTAAACAACCCTCCATCACCATCAATGCGCCAGTACCCCTCCCCTGATATCACCCAGTGTTGTTATTGACCCCGGCATTTTCCTCATTTTTAGAGACTTTTTATGAATATAACGGCCTTTTCTGTCCTGTTGACCCGCTTTAAAACGTTGGTTTTTTTTGCATTCGTTGTTGTTGTCACCAGCGCCTGTACGCAAGGCAGTTCCACCGTGACTGCCCAACAACCCGATGGTGGTGGCATTGTTGTACCCGCTGCCTTACGCAGCCTGCCAGCAGACAGCACACTGACCGCCTATATCCGGGTTGATGATGGTGAACGTCAGCCAATGACCATCGCTGACGACAACGCTTCCATCCAGCTAACGGGGATCTCTCAAGGCAGCCATACTTTTACCGTAGAATTTGAATACATTTCCAGCAGCTCCCCCAGCACTCCCATCATATTGGCCCGTGCCAGCAAAACAATCGATGTGGGGCCCGGCGACAACCCCCTCGACATTCTCGAATCAGACTATGAGACTGACAGCTTTGATGAAGATGGTGACGGCATATCGAACCTGGACGAAATCTCAAATGGCAGCAATCCCTTTGCCAGCATTATCGTCTCAGCCATCAGTGGCAACACCTCCGAAGATGGCGCTACTGCCCAGTTCACTGTGGTGCTCACCAGTGCGCCGACAGGCGATGTCAACATCTCTATCAACAGCTCCAATGCCAGTGAGGGCAGTGTTGATCAGGACAACATAACCTTTAATACCGATAACTGGAGCACTCCTCAAACCATTACCGTAACAGGGCTTGATGATAGCACTATCGATGGAGATCAAAGTTACGCCATCATCCTGGCTGCTGCCACATCCAGTGATAGCAATTACAACAACTTCAAACCCGATAATGTGATACTCACCAATATCGACAAAAACTTACCGCCATCCGCCAGTAGCGTAAACATCGTCGATGAAAATGCAGGCAGTACCGTGGTGGGTGACAGCCTCACTGGCAATTACACGTTTGCGGATGTTAATAATGATCCTGAAGGCACTTCTACCTACCGCTGGTTGCGTAATGGTGCGGCCATTGATGCTGCAAACTCGTTAACCTACACTCTGGTTGCTGCGGACAGTGGCCAGATCATCGCCTTCGAAGTCACCCCGGTGGCTGCAACCGGTGCATCAACCGGTGTGACAGTAGCGTCCCGTGGTATAACCCTTGACCTGGATGCAGCAATACTTTCGCTTGATTTCGGCATCAAGCAACTGCAATTCAGCTGGCCAGCGGTGAACAACGCCACTTATTACCGGCTGATGGAAAATCCTGATGGCGTCTCGGGTTTTGCCCAGCAAGGTGCAGATATCACCACTACCTCACGCACACTGGATATTGCCGTGCATCGCCAGAACTGGGCCAATGCCCGGTATTTATTGCAGGCCTGTAATAGTAATCAGTGCAGCAATTCCAACGAGGTGAGCACTCTGGGAGGCATGTTATTCTCCATTGGGTATGTCAAGGCCTCAAATACTGGGAGGGATGATTGGTTTGGCACATCAGTGGCTTTAAGTGGCGATGGCAATACCTTGGTGGTGGGCGCGAAGAAGGAAGGCAGCAATGCCACCGGTATCAGTACCGACGGAACTGGTGAGGAGGATAATTCAACAGTCCGGGCCGGGGCGGTGTATATATTTAGTCGTAACGGTGGTAGCTGGTCCCAGCAGGCTTATGTTAAGGCCTCCAATACTGGGGCTGATGATTTTTTTGGTGAACCAGTGGCTTTGAGTAGCGATGGCAATACCTTGGCGGTGGGCGCGATGGAGGAAAGCAGTAATGCCAGAGGCATCAGCACCGATGGAACCGGTGAGGAAGATAATTCAGCAGGCCAGGCCGGGGCGGTATATGTGTTTAGTCGCAGTGACAACAACTGGGTTCAACAGGCCTATGTCAAGGCCTCTAACGCTGAAGGAGATTCTCCAGGCTCATGGACGCTCCCATCTGATGGCTTCGGCAACTCACTGGCTTTAAGTAGCGATGGCAACGTTTTGGCGGTAGGAGCTTTTGGAGAAGACAGCAGTGCTACTGGTATTAGCACTGATGGAACGGGTGAGGAGGATAATTCCGCATCCCAGGCCGGGGCAGTATACATGTTTAGCCGCAGTGATGGTAGCTGGTCCCAACAGGCCTATATCAAAGCCTCCAATACTGAAATTTTTGATATTTTTGGCACCTCAGTGGCCCTGAGTAGCGATGGCAACGTTTTGGCGGTAGGAGCTTATGGAGAAGACAGCAATGCTAATGGCATTAGCACTGATGGAACGGGTGAGGAGGATAATTCGGCAGCCAATAATGCCGGGGCGGTGTACATGTTTAGCCGCAGTGATGGTAGCTGGTCCCAACAGGCCTATATCAAAGCTTCCAATACTGGAGCTTTGGATAATTTCGGCACCTCAGTGGCCTTGAGTAGCGATGGCACTACTTTGGCGGTGGGGGCTGAAAATGAAGGTAGCAATGCCACTGGCATCAGTATTGATGGAACCGGCGAGGAGGATAATTCCGCATCCAATGCTGGGGCGGTGTACATATTTAGCCGCAGTGATGGTAGCTGGTCCCAACAGGCCTATATCAAAGCCTCCAATACTGGGGCTGGTGATTTTTTTGGTGGATCAGTGGCTTTAAGTAGCGATGGCAATACCCTGGTGGTGGGGGCTGTGAGGGAAGGCAGTAATGCTAATGGCATTAGCACTGATGGAACGGGTGAGGAGGATAATTCATTCGACATTGCCGGGGCGGTATACATGTTTAGCCGCAGTGATGGTAGCTGGTCCCAACAGGCCTATATCAAAGCCTCCAATACTGGAGATTCTGATAGCTTCGGCACCTCAGTGGCCTTGAGCAGCGATAGCAATACCCTGGCGGTGGGGGCTTTGTCGGAGGACAGTAATAGCATCGGCATTACCCATGGTGCGGATGCTGCCCGTGCGAATGACAAAGCATCCGGTGCCGGTGCAGTGTATTTGTATTAGGTGTTAGGCAAGTGCCAGACTTGATTAAAATCAAGAATCATCAAGAGAGCGTTGGTTTAAAGGCTATTCTGGTGTTCCCTTCTTGTTCGCACAAATATCTGATTTGTTCCACCCGGCGAGCATACCAAGGTCAGGCCACGAATGGCGAAATTCCGGTTTATTGATTGCCTCCGTAGACTAACGTGTCCGGGTGAAAGGCGTACCAGGCAAACCAATAACTCGTGGTACTGGGCAGCAGTGTATCTGCGGCGTAAACGCGCCCACTGCGATTGGCCGCATCGAACACCAGACGGAGGCTTTTACCACCCACCTGATCCAGTAATTCGCTGTGTTGTCTGGATTGCACCGAATCAGACAGTACCGAAAATGGATAAGCCTTGGCGACACCATTGATTTCCACACCGATCACCCATTCCTTGGGATGAAAGCGACGATCGATAGCACTTACGTCAAACATTATTTGCTCGCTATCAGCATAACCGGCGTAGGGCGAGCGGCTGTAATCGCGTCGATAGCCGGTATTTTGAGATAATACCCGAGTCTGCGGGTAACGTGCCCGCCAGTCTGACCAGCTGGTATGTTCGAGGGGAATTTGTTGCAGGCGCTGGCCCTTCAAAGGCCCGGCTATGGCCTGCTTGCGAATCTGTGACCAGAGCGACTCGGTCTGTCGGTCGTAGAGCAGCACGTCACTGTTATACAGCAGGCCGGAAACACCAAAATCAAAATCCTTTCCATTTCTGTTGGCCAGAAACGCCATGCCCGTGCCGCATAGCGGGCAGTAGCTGACCAGGACCGCAACGTCAAATTCGCTTGTGCTGCGCTGACAAAGTCTGGCTGACTGATGGCGGGAATACCGTCCCGCCCGGGGCCACCGTGTTTTATTTGTGCAACCGGCACCAGTGCATTGGACAGGTCGAAGCCGTTGCTCGACCCCGCATATAACAAGTGCGACCCTTGCCAAAGAGTGATCAGTAGTAGTGGATAAAGTATCCAACGCGCGCGCGTGGTCAGTTTTTTTTGTCGTGGCTTCAGCATGATGGGCAGTCCATTATTATGGTGCTTAAAGCTAGTCGATGTACTCGCCAACTTGTTACAGCATTCAGCTGGGACAAGTTGATAGTATTTGTTTTATCGGGGTAAAAATACGAGTTGCTCCTATCAGATATTAACTACCAAAAAAAACGTTGCGCTATTACGCTATATGGTATAGTGTAATAATTCTGCTTTGGTAGGTATAGCAATGACAAAGGGGAATTGGTTTGATTATCAGTTTTGGTAACAAAGCGGCCAGGGATATTTGGGGCAAGGACACAAGCAAGACATTACCAAAGAATTTATGGTGTCGGGCAAAGGCGCTGATGACGATAATGCATTATACGTCCACGCTGGATGATTTGAAGATTAAAGGTCAACCGCCCAATATTCGACTACATAAATTAAAAGGTGACCGCAAGAATGTCTGGAGTGTAACCATTGAGCTCCCATGGTGTATCACTTTCAAATATAAAGACGGCGAATTTTCTAATGTCTGTGTCGAGAACTATCACAAAGGATAAAGCCATGATCAAAAATACAAAACCACTACACCCCGGCGTTGTGTTGCGCGAAGTCTACATGGCTGAAATGGACTTGAACCAAACCCAGTTAGCAAAAAAATGCGGCTGTTCGCCACGCAAGATTAATGAAATTACCAACGGCAAGCGCGGCATTTCACCGCAGTTTGCCATCGTTCTGGAAGCGGTGCTTGGCACCAGTGCAGAAATGTGGGTGCGGATGCAAGCAGAGCATGATTTGTGGTCAGCACGCTTGAGGGCGGCATAGGAATGGAAATTGAATAACTTAGAAACGTTCAGGAGTTAATTACGATGTGCTCAGAACAGCACGCACCACATCGAGATCTTTTGTGCCGAAAATGTTCTCCGTCATCGGGTAATACTTCTGCCGTATTGGCAAAGGCCTCCCAACCCCAGCAGGGTGGAACAAGCATAGCGGTTCCACCAGAGGCTTGCATATGCCCCAAAAACCCGAGCCCGCAACCGGTTTCGTCACTCCTCTCCGATCTCGTTTTTTCTCTATGGACTTATCCTTCCAAACTGTGATGGTGGCTTGCGGTGTTTTGTTTGTTGTTCATAGGCATATTGTAGCAACCTTGCTCCACTGAAAGGTCGACCGAGGTGGAACCGCTACGCTTGTTCCACCCTACGACTTTGCCTTGTGCTTGAGGAGACGGAACAAACAAACCGCTATCCTGATTCTGACCTATCTCCGACTCAGATTATGAAAACGTCAACTTCAGCTATGTACGCAGGTAGGGTGGAACAAGCGTAGCGGTTCCACCAGAGACTTGCATATGCCCCAAAAACCCGAGCCCGCAGCCTGAATGACGAAATATCCTTAAGTCAGTGCCACTCCTCTCTAGACCTCGTTTTTTCGTTATGGATTTATCCTTCCAAACTGCGGTGGTGGCTTACGGTGTTTTGTGTGTTGTTCATAGGCATAGGCATATTGCAGCAACCTTGCTTCACTGAAAGGTCGACCGAGTATTTGCAGGCCAGCAGGTAAATTTCCATTGACATATCCCATAGGTACAGTGATTGCGGGTTGCCCGGTGTGCGGGGCAATGATCGGACTATTGTTGCCATGTGGGCTTTCTGAGTCGCCAAGTTTCCTGGGAGGGTTGCTCCATGTGGGATAGATAATCGCATCAATTTTTTCGGTGTCCATTGCTTTAAGCACCGCCATCAAAAATTGTTTTCTTCGCGGATCACCATCAACATAAACACAGGGTGGCTCTTGTTCTTCGGGTTTAATGGATACACCCATTGCCCAATCCATTGCACCCTGGTTTTCTGTTCGATACAGGTTTTTGCTGATCACGTCTTCGAGCGAATGTACTCGCGCACTTTTACCGAGCGAATCAAAATAGTTGTTTATGTCAAAACGGAATCGGCTACAAAATCCCGTTGCTTTTCGAAGCTCGTCAAATCCTGGTATTTGAAAATCATTTACGATGACCGCACCTGCACTCGATAAATCTTTAATGGCCTTATCCATTAAATTTTCAATTTCGACATCCGTAGTCTCATCTGCATGGATTTGTGTTAACACTCCTAAACGAACCCCTTTCAATCCGTCTACAGACAAACCCGCGCTGTAATCTGTTTGTACATTCCCTTTCACGGCGTTGGTTATTGGGTCTGCCGGATCATAACCAGCAATAATCCCATAGACCTTTGCTGTATCTTTCACGGTGCGCATTAAGGGCCCACCAATATCCCGATTTAAAACCAATGGCACAATCCCATCACGGCTGGTAGCCCCAATAGTAGACCTGATCCCCACCAGCGCTAAATGTGAAGCTGGCCCCCTGATGGAATTCCCCGTGTCACTGCCCATTCCTATCACGCCAAAATTTGCCGCCACAGCAGAAGCCGTTCCTCCACTTGAGCCAGCCGGTACACGAGTTAAGTCATAGGCATTTCGTGTTTCACCATGTGTGGAACTGATTGTATCGTAGGGACTAAATGCCCATTCACCCATGTTTGATTTTGCGATGACAATGGCACCGGCTTCACGTAATTTCCTGACCATGAATGCATCATCTGGAGGGATCGACCCTTTTAAGGCGATAGACCCTGCTTCCGTCGGCATATCGCCTGTATCAAAATTGTCCTTTAAGATGACGGGAATACAGTGTAGTGGCTTAAGCGTTTGCGAGTTTAAGAACTGTTGATCTAATTGTTTAGCTCTATCTTGCGCGTTAGGATTAATTAAAATAATTGAATTGAGTTTGCTTGATTGATCATAGTGTTTAATTCGATCGATATAACGCATCACGAGCTTTTGACATGTGATCTCATTATTTGTAAATGCAGTATGGATGTCGCCAATTGTCGTTTCAATCAATACAAATGGTTTGCTTTCTACATATTGTCCATCATCAGTACTGGCGCAGCTGACCAGAAATAATAACGATGCAAGACAGGTGAACACCTTAATCATAACACCCTCCAGGGTGGCCACTTACTTCTGTAATGGTTGTGACTTTGTTTATGGCTTTGTTTGTGACAACGCCTGTAGAAATTTGACATATTCCGGCTTATTCCAGGGACGCCCACCTAAAGCAAGGTATTTAACCTTGCCCTGCGGGTCAACAAAATAGGTTGACGGTAATCCTCTGGGCTGCCACTTCTCTGTAACCAATCCGTCAGAATCCATCAGAGTCACCATATCCGGCGCTGCAATGCCGATAAATTCAAATACAGTGTCTTCTGTTTCCGCAGTATTAACTAATACAAACTCTAAGTCTGAATTCTCGAATGTAGACCAGACTTCATTGATGAGCGGCATCTCACGACGACACGGACCACACCAGGTTGCCCAAAAATGGACAAACACCCATCTTCCACGGCTTTTTTTCAGATCAAATGACTTTCCATCCAGGTCCAGAAGTTTTAATTCTGGAGCATCTCTCCCATCTTGCTTGATGACACCTTTTGGTAATGGAATTTCTGCCAAGGCCAGGCTTGACAATAGCAACACAGTAATCATTATTGTTGTTGCTCTCACAGTCGCCTTCATAACTCTTCCTCATCGGTTTTGCATCGAATATCTTTGATGGTGACCGTTTTAATTTTACCCTCTTTGTTTTGCCCGGTGGAGAAACTGGCAATCATCGTAAACGGTTCAGTAAGCATTGGTAACGGCATGTTGCCACCAACACCCTCATCTTTTTGAAGGTCTCTTACCTCGGGCATTAACGTCCACCCGTAAGTCGACCGATGTGATTGGGGCATATTAATTTTCTGCCATAGCGATGCCCAGAAAGACCTTGTGATACGTAAAACCGCTTCCCCTTTCGACTCAAAGCGCCATTTATCCAATTCCAGCCATAACACGTCATTGCTTTTATTTTTTACGATAACAGCAATCGAGCAGTACTTTTGAATTTCATTGATGGCTTTTTGATCAAATCCTCTACCTTCATAAAACGCAGCAATTTGCTTCGGTGAACGTCGATACACACGAAACAAAAGATCATCATCCTCGTATTCTAATGTCTTTTTTTCTGCACTAAGCGCCACTGACTGAAAAGACACGCAGAGCATCGCTAGTGCGACTGTTAATAGTATGGCTTGTAGCGTAGAGAGCTTCATAAGCATAAATACTTTGTTTTCTGTAACGTTGTTAACGAAAAATCTTATCGGAAAGTGATTATACTGCAGTTTTCAATCTTATTTTCTGTTGTTCCCACGTATTATTAGCCAAAAAATATGACTAAGTACTTTTAGTATGTTCTCCCACCCCCATTTCTGCCCCTACTGTTGATGAGTTACGGTGTTAGCCAAGAACGTCAAGCAGCAGAAATGTTGGAAAAAGCGAAGTTGCTTGGAACGTAGCGCGAACACCCTGAATGTTAAAGTGCCACTATAAAAATTAAATAGGCTCAGAGAACAATACTCTCTAATATTAGGAACAATTGCTCTCTGATCCCGTTTTTTCTCACAAATGTAGCATTGCAAGACCTGTTCCTGTTCTTTTCATAAATCGTTAAAGTTATCAACCCACTTTTATCGCTATTTATACTAAGTTCGATAAACTGGGTACCTTACGCGCAATGCTGATGGCGATATCGCCTAGGTTTTTTATTCTCTCAATGAGCTGCGCCTGATTGAGATTTCGTTCTGTCGCTTCCTGCACAAGTGCGATCATACGCTCATATTCTTTTTGATCTGTGATATCGGGCGTAATTGAATCTATCTCCTCTGGGCTTAGATTACGAAGTTCTTTGTAGATTTTCGAAAACTGACCATTCAGGGTTTTCTCAGCACGATTGGCTGCCCTTTCCATTTCGGCAAACATGTCATCTAGGTTTATTCCATTACTCATAACGTTCTCTCTATTGGTTTTTCTGTAAAAACTGAAGTCGATCAATTTCCCATTTTAGACAACTTATCCTTGGCTTCAGCAATGGCCTCATCAAACTTTGCAATTTTTTCTTTTGCAGCACCGATACCTGAATTGATCTCTTTCCCTTTACTCACAATATCCTTCACTGCATTAGAAACCTTGGATGTCTTGACTGCTATACGTTCACGAACATCCCCAAGATCAACCTTTGCCATCATTTCGTTCTGCACTTCATGGACTTTAACTACTGAGGCAAGATGCCCCATAAGAATCGCCTGAGCAGATTGAATTTGACGATGTGCCAGATCAATATTTGTCAGTACTTCTCGACGCTGATCCTCGATAGGCCCCAATAATTCCTTTCTTTTTTTCTCAATACGCTCAGTGGCTATGGTCACAAAGCGTGTCATAACAGACAAAAGCTTCTCCGGGTCATTCTGTAGAATCTTTCAACCTTGTCATTTAATTTAAATTCATCGGCAAATTTTGTGATAAAGGCTAGCCGATAAGTCTCATCGACAAAGAGATTCACCTCAGCGATGATTTTATCAAAATGAAGTTCGGCAAGTGCGTGATGTGAGCGATGGACTTCTTCGAGATCCCTGCTGACAGTATTAGATAGCTCAATTGCCTCTTTGGGAACAGTACTACAACCCGTCGACCCAACCAAAAGTACGAGTAAAAATACGACAAAAAACTTCCTGTGTTCTAACATTCATCTCTCCTCTCTTTGTAATCCAGCTAACCAATACTTTCTGTCAACATAGTCAATTTCACAGGTTCCGGGCTACATAAACCTACCCGCGCCAGCAACCACAATGACGAGAAGACCCAACATCAGGTTAATACCAATGATGACACGTATCTGAGCCAGTCGTCTGCCCGCCTCGGGAAAATCATTGGCGGCCAATGCCTGTTGCATTCGCCGATAGGGCGAAAAAAACACATGCAAAAAAAGCAGGATCATCAGCAAACCAATTCCCGTCATCAAGTATATATAGAGCCCCACATGCCCGAATCCCCCAAACACTGAAAACACCATCCACAGTCCTGTCACCGACAGGCTGATAACGGCCGCCCATACCCAGGGAAAGAATCTGTCAAAAGTCTGCGACCAGAGCAGTAATCGTTGTGGTGGCTCCAGCAAGCTGGCAGCAACCGGGCGCAGTGCCATATAGGCAAAAAACATACCGCCCACCCAGATAACCGTAGCAAGTAGATGCAGGGGAATAGCGATAAACATCTATTGTCTCCTTTCAGATTTACTGCAATTAATGGGATCAGAAAACAATGCTCTCTAATGTTAGCAACAATTGTTCTCTGATTCGGTTTTTTCGCCATTGATAAGTCTCACTAGCACATCAAAACCTGGTACATACTCCTGGAGTATTTCCACATCATAGTTTGCCATGTTTGCTTCCTGCCATGGGTATAGAATTAAATAAATCTATACCCTTTAATGCACTATTCTTCCCTTTGCGATATAAAAACAAAAAAAGAGAAATGGCAGAGTCGTGATAACGAAAAATGAGTTGTTAAGGAAGATTGTTATCGGTTTGTCGCCAAAACCAGTTTAAATGGCGTTATGTTTTAGCTGTCAGCTGGTTTTCATCCATCGAAAACATGAGGTTTATGCATGTCTCCAATACTGTCAAGCATGCTATTTTCCCACATATTGTTCGATTGCAACACAGAAAAATTTTGTTAACAAGACAGCAGCGATCAAAATTATAAGGACCTGCCATGCCAATAAATAAAACTGCATTAATCTCTTTTAAAAAAGGGTTAGCAGTATCTTGCCTGGCTCATCATGATGCGGCCATTGTTTTTTACAAATCAGCGGTTGAGGATGATCCGTAATGTTATGACCGGATCATCGCTCGAGATGTCAACATTGCTATTAAAATTCCCAAGGGTAGCCGATGAATATATCTTGCTCGAACCCCTCACGTCCAAATGCAAAATCCCCCCGGAACACCACCCCCGAAGCTGTGACCATTCTGAATCCGACACCGTAGGATTTCCGCCAGGTGTTGCCTACCTCGCTCCGATGGTCGGCAGTGCTGCCTATCTCATAGAAAGCCGCGAGCTGAATTGCGGTTCGGATATCCTTCATGACGAAAATGTCGAAGGGGGTGGACTCGTCAGTGACATTCCATCGGACCTCGGTGCCGTAGAACTGAGTATGTGCTCCGTTGTATCTCCCCTGGGAGTAGGATCGTAGACGGCTGAAACCACCGAGGGACGTGGCCGTGCCGTAAGTGTTGTTTGCGATGATGTTGTTCACCACTTCGGTACAGTATTGTTGTTCCAGGGGCGTGAGCGAGGGATCGCTACAGTTGATCCCTTGCTGATCCTGGAGTTTGGCTGGGTCGGTTTCGCCCTTTTGAGTAACGACCGCGTCGGAGCGCAGGAAATTGAAGACCCAGGTGCTGCGCTTGCCAATGGGCAGATAGGCCGTCATGTTGTAGTCCATCACATAGGAGTCCGGTCCGGAATCGCTGGACGGGGTTGATGATCGGTTTATGTCGAGACGCACTCCCCGCCGGGGGTCTGCATAGTCGTCGGTTAGATCTACGCGGGTACCGATCAGGATAGTGTGGCCCCGCTCGCGGGAGGCGTCCTGCGCCTCGATAATCACATTACCATCCTTATCCCGGATACTATCCAACTTCGAAGCGCCCTCGTACCATGCACCATACAGTTCAAAGCGGCGATCGAGGAACGTGGCGGTCATCCGGCCACCGTACCATTCCGAATCGTCGATTTCGAGCAGGCGGTAGTCGTTCTTGTCCGTGTTCATGCCTCGCTCACTGTAGCTTTGGATCGTTGCCTTGCTCAGTGTGCTGTACCCGACCTCAAGGATAAGTCTTCGCGGGATGATATGAATGCCGCCCACGCCAGCGGCGATCCCCTCTACGTCTCCAGCGAATATGAGGCCGTAGGCATCGGTGTGTGTGTTTGCGATATTCATGACACCGCCGACCAGGCTGATGCCCTCGCCGATACCCGGAAGACTGTAAGGGTAGGGAAAAAACGCGTAGCCGGGACTGGTCTGAAATTGTTCCTTGCGGCGGTCGGGAAGATAGGAAAATACGGAATCAGTCGCTTCCCCTTCGGCACTCATAACCGGAACCGGAACCAAAATAGTGAACAGGCAGAGCGTCATGAAGCATTGCTTGATGATTTTGAGCATCATTCCACCCTCACGAAGAGTACTATAAGAATAGCTGCCCTTCCCCTAAAGTCTACCGATCAAGATCGGAAATTGATTGCGATTAAAGAGGCCATAGAGCAATTGTTACTAATAGTTAGAAAACATTGTTCTCTAACTCCATTCTTATGTAGCTTAAGGATGCGGCATTGCAAGACTTGGCCTATTCTTCCTTCGCTGGTAGCAGTAATTAAAGTACTGTACGTAATAACGTCCCAGTATTTGCATAGCTTTGGCGAGGCTTTGTTCTGTATGCGGGGCAATCAGTAAATGTACGTGGTTGGTCATCAGTACATAGGCATGAATATCACACTCGTGGGCTTTGCAGGCTAGCTGGAGCTTTTCAAGATAAAACTGGTAGTCGGCATCAGTGCAAAGAATTTCAGTGCGATTATTACCCCGCAAAATAACGTGTTGTGGCTGGCCGGGTATTACGAATCGGGGTAAACGTGCCATCTTGCTACTTCCAGATTTAGTGGTACAGGCAATATACGACGCTTCCTATCATACATACATCAATCGATATCTGATGAGATGGACACGCTCCTTATATGAGGCTCATCATAGCCAGGACAAGAAGCGTTTAATTCAAATCCAAAGGAGCCTGTCCATGAACAAGACTAATACCATTGGTGTCGATTTGGCAAAGAATGTTTTTCATCTGTGCATTCAAAATGATAAAGGCCATATTCTTAAAAAGATAAAGCTTGGGCGCAGCCAATTCAAACAATTTCTTGCCACAACACCTGTGAGTCGGGTTGTTTTTGAATCCTGCGCAACGTCCCATTATTGGGCTCGGGTAGCCGCTCGCTACGAACATCAAGCAGCACTCATTCACCCAGCCTATGTTAAGGCCTATCTCAAAACAAATAAAAATGACTTCAACGATGCTGAAGCCATTTGTGAAGCCGATAGCCGTCCCACCATGCGCTATGTTGCTTCCAAGACTATTGCGCAACAGGATATCCAACTGCTACACCGCATCCGTCAAAGACAGATAGATCAACGTACTGCCCTGGTGAATCAAATCCGTGGGCAGTTGCTTGAATATGGCATTCCAATTCCCAAAGGAATCAGCCAAGTACGCCACCAGCTCGCGAGCATACTTGAAGATGGCGAGAATGAATTAACGCCACAAGCCAGATTGCTTTTTGATGCATTGCGACAGGAATTATGCGAGCTGGATAGTCGAATAAAGCAGGCCGACAAACAGGTTAAGCAACTGGCAGACAGCCACCCTCTCTGTCAACGACTGATGGCCATACCGGGTATTGGCCCCATGATTGCCACCGCACTGATCTCCGCTGTTGGCAATGCCAGCAATTTTAAGAATGGGCGAGAACTCTCGGCCTGGTTGGGCTTGGTGCCCAAACAATTTTCAACCGGGGGTCAACAGCGACTGCTCGGCATCAGCAAACGCGGTGATGGTTATGTGCGTGCTTTACTGGTTCAGGGAGCGCTATCAGCCATCACACGATGTAAAGGCCGAACGGATAGCCAGTTACTTTGGGCTAGGCAATTGCAAGAAAAGAAAGGCTTGCAGAAAGCCGCTGTGGCATTGGCGAATAAAATGGCACGCATTGTTTGGTCGGTGATGGCAAGAGATCATGATTATGTCACGATCGTAAAATGATCCTGCGTTACCCAATAGGCTATTTTTTTGCACAAAGTGGACGTAAATTCACAATAATGAACAGGCTCTGATATGGCAAGTATTTGATGGCAATACAGGTTAGACCGACACCTGCAAGACCTGAAATGGGGTTAGGTGATTTGCACCGTGAGTCTGATGAGGTGCAGGTGTGCGGTTTTCATCATGGCCGGAGATCCATACCCTGATCTCACTTGGGGCCGAATATATGACGGCTAATCTTTCTTGTATTGTGTCAATGCTTTCTTCAGAGAAGAAATCTATGGCGCTGCAAATTAAAACAACATTTTTATTGACTGACTGAGCGTGTCCATATATGACCCCATTGATTTTCTTCGATAATTTTACGCACTCCTATATTAAAACTCCTTAAGTAACACTATTGGCCCATTAGCCGTTATACGCGTAATAATGTAGGCTTTTGCTGAAGAATAGCTCCCGCCTTCGACACTGTTCTCCATATAGAGTAATCGGTCTTCAACACCATCCGCATTGTAATCACCTTTTGCCATCAGTGTTAGTCTTTGAATACTCTCAGAGCGATCATAGTAAGTTGCCTGTTCATCATTAAGTGACTTCACATCTTTTATTTTGCTTGCATCATCCCAGCTCGCTGCTGATGCGGCTTTTTTTATATCGTCATTTGAAATCAGTAATGCAAATTGAGCAGGTACCTGTGCAGAAAAATCTTTATTTAGCCTTAGCTTATCCATAAATGAAACATTGTAAGACTTAAATTCCCCCATCAGCTCCCACATTGAACAAATCGTAGACTGTGCATTAACAAATGCATGATCATATGCTTTAGCTGCAGTAAAACCTTCATTGATAAGCTTATTTAATATCAGGCAATTAGAAACCGTTTTTTGTCCTAGCTTTTTATGTTTGAGATCCGTTGGGAAATCCCATGCCTTTTCTCGAATGGCTAAAAAGTCTTTCGCCGAACCAACAACGACAGGTTTTTCAAAAAAAGCAGCCGACTGATTATTCGTATTAAAATACGGTTTAATATCAGACTTAGCAGCATTACAGCCCGAATTTATTAGCGAAGCAAAAATAAATATCAAATATTTTAACTGGATTTTTTTATTCATTTGATTTACTCAGCAAGTTTTTTACATACAAGTTTCTTTCCGCTGCAACACCCTTCTTGTTACTCTCTAGCGCAGAATTTTTGTAATCATTTGCTTTAATATATTTATTAAATTTAGGGTAACGGGTATTTAACTTTCTCATACCCAGATTAAAAATCATGTCAAATAATGTTAATTTAACATTTTTTGGGTGAGTCTTAAATTCCGCAGCACCATAGATCCGTTTTAATTCGCCTTCAAAAATAACTATATGTTTGTTTGTTATTTCGTTAATGGTGCTGTCTGATAATTTTAGTTTTGTATAGGACTTAAACCGTCTGTAATTATATGCAGCACCAAAAGGTTTAGACTTAATAAGCGCAAACTCATCTTCTATTTCTTTTTTGGTTGCTGCGGCTCCAGATACAGCATTAATAAACGCGACTTTTTTTGCTTCTTCAGAAGAGGGCATCATATGTCCCACCCCAACAGTAACAAAACCTTTAGTATCCAGATACATATGTTCAACTCGCCCTTCATACTGCTCAAGCTTGCTTCTTAATTTTGCTTTCAGGGCTTCAGTAGTGGGTACGGGTGTTTTCGACTTAATTGCTATCAGTTTTTCATTTATTTTTTTATGGGTTTTCCCATTGACGTCGATTTTTCCATCTGGACGAACAATACCAACAACCTTTTTCTGGAACAGCGTAATAGCACCAACTGTTTTAGAATTTTCAGGCTTAAAACCTAACTTACCATCCACAACTAGCAGCTTTGTAGGCGGTATTAAATGCAATAGTGTGTTTAGTGAGGTTTGAACGGTCTTAATATCATTTAAATCATTCTTTCCGCCGATCCCGACTGACTGAATTATGTGCAAACTCCCCATTAACTACTCCTTTCCTTAAGTATGTTTTCTGATATACCCGTGACGTTATGGATTTAGGTCTAAGTGTGCGTCATATTTGCTTCATGGCACCAACAGTAGGCACTTTTAGGCGAGGCGAAATGACCCGTAATAGTCACTCTATTGCAAGGAATTTCAACGCAGCCATGGAGGAAATAGGGCGTACACTTAGACCTAAATCCATAACGTCACGGGTATATATACACTTAGTATAAATGATATCTTTTGAGATAAATTCTAATAGCTAATGCTTTTTAGGTATTCAATAAGTTTATGGATTTTTGTGCTGGGGTTATCATTCCCATTTCTTTCAGCTGCACGAAGAGAATTTACGGCATACGCTATTGCCTGCGGCTGTTTATCCAGTAGCTGACCAAAAATTGATTCGTCACCCTTTTGATAGGCTGGCATATATTTTTTCAGCTCATCAATTAATCGACCACAGGCATTTTTTCCGCCTGTCCCCCGAAATGGAGCGGTAGTATAATCAAAGTGCAGCAGTAGCCAATACTCAAAACAGGGCACCGAAGTTGTTGCAATAATAATATCCTCTGGTTTTTCACTGGCTATTTCATCTAAGGCTTGTTGGTTTGCGCTCGAAATTTTGTCTAAAGCTTGTTGGTAGGTTTCGTGGATATCTTTGTCAAAAACACAGAATACTTTATCAAACGGGTCTCCAGAATTTTGTTCTAGCTCATATAGTTGTAAAGCATACTCAACGACAGATATAGGGCTTGATCCACATTCGCCAGTTACCACTACATTGGTGCTGCTTAGCTCTAAGTGATCTTTTAGTTCACTAAAATAATTTGGCTCAGTTTTTTCGCCTTCGCAAACGATTAAAACCTTCGGGTATGGATCACGGCTCGCTTTTTTTCGCGCTAAATCCTCCGCTTTTCTTGCTTTGCGCCTATGATATAAATCATCTGAGCCCATGTGTTATGCAATTCTCAATTTTCGCACATAAGGCACCGCACCGTATCGTCCCGCTAAATATGATAATTCCAGATTTTCTCTTCCCTTACGAGGACTGAAGTCTGTTAAGGAATAAACTGAAGTTGCCTTATCGTTTCTTTTTTCACAAAACCAAACCTGATCCCGGCGAAACACTTCCTGGTTTAGAATGGTTGTTTCATGGGTTGTAAATACAAGCTGAGCATTATTTGGGTTGGTTTCATTACTGTGAAACAGTTCTACCAAAAACTGGACTAATCTAGGGTGTAAATTATCGTGAAGTTCATCCACAAAAAGTACATATCCATTCTTTAATGTGTCTAACCAAGGGCCAGCAAAAGAAAATAGTTTTTGGGTGCCATCTGATTCTTCATCGAAATCAAACTTGACCAAGCCGCCCGTAGAATCCTTATGTATCATATAAAGCTCATCAAGGATTTCTTTTCCCTTCATATTTTTGATAACTTTTTCTTTGATTTCTTCGGGAATATCCTCTGGAAGATCCTTTTCATCGAAGAGTTTTCGCTTAAGGCTAATATCCTGAATATCGATATCAGCAGCTTTTAGGAGATTTAAGACTTTCGCTTTATTCTCTGGATCGCCACACAATGACGCAGTAAACCCTGGGCCCCAGCCGCTGACAGTTGTTGTTCGTAAAGTGTCATTAAACCAATCGTACACAGGCTGTAGTTGCTGGCTATTTAGCTGTACAGCAGTAGATAGAAAAAGAGCATTGCTGCGTGTAGATTCTTGCCACAGTTGTTTTTTACCAAGTAAGAATTTCCCCATCTTCCACTGGTATTCATTAGCTTTTTCATCCCACAGGCGTCCGTACCAATGCTGAGGGCTCCCCTTCGGAAATGCGATCAACCATTCTTCAATTACACGTTCTTTGGTTGCGGTAAAACCGTATTGGTAACGGATGCCCGCAGAAATAAAGACGACTTCAAATTCAGTCGCCGAGTCTTTTGTCTCTGGGTCGAGTTTAAATGGTTCTACTGGTAATTCGTCACCACGTTGAAACTCAGATGCGGAGTCCGCAACAATACGCGCCATTGTGCGCATTGCCTCGACAAAACTGGATTTACCCGCCGCATTTGCACCGTAGATAGCCGCAGACCTCAGTAAACCAATGCGATTCAATCCTTGGGACTGGAAACTGTTACTTTCTTCAAGCTCGTCACCTTTGGCCTTGGTCATGCTGAAGGTTTGTTGTGACTTAATGGACTTAAAGTTTGTCACGCTGAATTCGATCAACACGACTTTTCTCCCCTATTTTTGACAAAAAATGGTGGTATCAAGGCCTATCGGCTATCCTGACAATATATTTATATATGTTTTTGACAAATATTGCCAATAAAGAACATTTAAATGCTTTATTTTCTGTGTTTTATCACTATTGCGGACAGAGCGCTCATTCCACTTTATCTCTGGCGGTAACGATATATAGAATATAGAGTCGATGTAACACCTGATAAAAACCAGCAAGTGTTACAAGCCTGTTGTTCTGTCTATCCCCCCTCAATCAAGGGGGCCAAGTAACATAATCCTAGATTCCGCAGTTGACCGCTTAGAGGATGTATTAACATTTTGATCAACATCCAGTTTTATCGTTTTGGAGAGTTCACCTGCTGGATGAGTCGCTACGACCTGTATAGCACGTTGCCTTTTGCGTCTGGCCGCGTTGGTCGCTCTCGCACGTCCTTCGCGACACCGGTACATCCTGTACAATGCGAATCGTCTCGCAATAGGCAAGCTATTACTCCTCATCGCGCCTCGCCAGTCACAAAATCCAACGCACTCTACAGGCCGTTCAACTGCGGATTCTAGGATAATGCGGGATTATGCGAAAATGGCCGCGTCGCAAAGATCCATAAGGCAGTGCAGAAATGTGGGAGCGGATGCAAGCAGAGTATGATTTGTGGGCGGCGAGGTTGAAGACAGCTTAGAAGGAACAGGCAGAGCGTACCAACATGCCCAAATAATGCTCAGAAATTGATTACGACGCAGCCAAAACCGCCCGCACCACATCAAGATCTCTTTGGGTATCCACCCCGGCAAGCGGTACTTCAACCGCCTCGGCAACGTGAATACGATGCCCGTGCCATAGCGCGCGCAACTGTTCGAGAGATTCCGTTTGTTCCAGTGGGCATGGTGACCATTGGCTGTATTCGTGCAAAAAACCCGCACGATAGGCGTAAAGACCAATGTGCCGAAAATGCTCTCCACTATCGGGCAATACTTCCGCCGTATTGGCAAAGGCTTCCCGGTCCCAGGGAATACTGGCACGACTGAAATAAAGCGCTATGCCCTGTCGGTCTTTCACTACTTTCACTATATGCGGATCAAACAATTCGGCCGTGGTGGTAATCCGGGTGCAGACGGTGGCCATGCTTGCTGCGGTACATGAGGCAAGGTTTTCTGCCACCTGTTGAATCACCGCCGAGGGCATCAATGGTTCATCACCTTGTAAGTTTACAACGATGTGTTCATCGGCAAATACCAATTTTTCCGCCACTTCCGCTATGCGGTCCGTGCCGGATTGATGTGCCGCCGAGGTCAAACAGGTTTCGGCACCAAATTGCTGCGCAGCGGCTTCAATTTGTGCGCTGTCAGTGGCGATAATCACCTGTGCTGCACCACTTTCCATTGCCCGCTCGTAGACATGCTGAATCATCGGCTTGCCTGCAATCTCCAGCAGTGGTTTTCCCGGCAGGCGGGTCGCGCCATAACGCGCAGGAATAATGACGCTGAACTTCACGAGGCTTTCTCCCACATTTTTATGAAGAAGAGCGTCAAGCGCTAACTTCTTCATCCGCAGCCAGTGCACGTGCCTCTTCTTCCAGCATCACTGGAATATCATCACGAATGGGATACGCTAGCCGGTCTGCCTTGCACACCAGTTCTTTTGCGTCTTTCAAATAAACCAACGGCCCCTTGCAAATGGGACACACCAAAATATCGAGTAGTTTTTTATCCACGTTGTTTACCTAAGTTGTTTTCCAGAAATAGTCGTCATCAGCTCAACGTTTTATCAAGCGCAGAATCAGAGGAATAATACGTTCATCCAGTGTTGCGTCAACCGGCACGCACCAGTGTTGCTTGGTTGCAAATACCTGACATTTCACGGCGTCTTTTTCCGTCATCAACACCGGCAGGTCATCATCAAAAATAATATCCTCTGCTGCAAAGGGATGATGATCGGGAAACGCATGTTCAATCACCGTCATGCCCTGCCCTTCCAACTGACGAAAAAATCGCGCCGGATTGCCGATGCCTGCGATGGCGTGTACGGTCTGCCCCGCAAAACTGTCCAGCGTCGCCCGGCGCTTTGATAATTTCAAGTTGCGCAACGTGCCTGGAATCAAATCCATGCGATATTCACGCACACTTGGCATACCGTTGGTGACCACGGCATCCACTGAACGTAATCTGCTCAACGGCTCACGCAGCGGCCCGGCGGGCAGACAATGTTTATTGCCAAACCGGCGCACACCATCCACCACGGCAATTTCCACATCGCGTCCCAGCGCGTAATGCTGCAAACCATCATCCGCCACGATGATGTCACAATCGGTGTGTGCCAACAGCGCTTCGGCTGCTTCAACGCGATTGGGGCTTACGGCCATGGGGCAGGCGCAGCGTTGCGACAGTAATACGGCTTCATCACCCACCATGCGCGGATCACTGTCGGCACGCACTTGCTGAGGCCAATGCGTTGCCTGTCCACCATAACCCCGGCTTACAATGCCTGGGGCGTAACCGTTATTACGCAATATATCCACCAGCCAAGTCACCAGCGGTGTTTTACCTGTGCCACCTAGCGAGATATTGCCCACGATAATCACCGGAACAGGCAATTGGTATACTTTCAATAAACCCGTGCGATATAACAGCCGCCGGGTCATCGCAATAAAGCAAAATAACCAGGACACAGGCAACAACAATAAAGGAATAAAGCCTTTGTTGTACCAGTAATAATCCAGCCTTTTCACCATGCTTCGCTCATCGGGATACAAGTTCTTACTGAGTTGTTCTTCTACCGTCACTCCGGCGCAGGCCGGAGTCCAGAGAAGTTAGCACACTTCTGGATTCTGGCCTGCGCCAGAATGACGAAAGAAAGATAATCTGCGCTGGTGGCTCGCTCTTGCTATTTTACGGACAGTTTTTTCCATAAAATCCGCCCGTACCAAGGCACATTGTCTCCCTGTCCTGGCCATTTGAATAAACACTACCATTTTTAACTTTCATCAAACTGCAATTGATGAAGCGATGCGTAATCCTTACCCGCAGCCAACAGTTCTGCATGGGAGCCGGACTCAACAATTTTCCCATCACGCATGACCAGAATTTTATCGGCATTTTCAATCGTCGATAAACGGTGCGCAATCACCAGTGTTGTCCTGTTTTTCATCAGAATGCCCAGAGCATCCTGAATATAGCGTTCGGATTCGGTATCCAGCGCCGATGTCGCCTCATCCAGAATCAGTATGGGTGCATCTTTCAGCAAAGCACGCGCAATGGCTATGCGCTGACGTTGACCACCGGATAACAACACTCCCTTATCACCTACCTGGGTGTGATAGCCTTCGGGCAGTTCAGTGATAAATTCGTCGGCGTGCGCGGCTCTGGCCGCAGCAATAATCTCTTCTTCGGAGTGGCTGGCCAATGCGCCATAGGCAATATTATTAAAAACCGTATCATCAAACAGGGTGATGTCCTGGCTCACCAGGGAAATATGATTGCGCAGATCATCCAGTTTGAGTTCCTGTATCGGCACGCCATCAAGCAGAATCTCACCCTGGCTAATATCATAAAAACGCGGCAACAGGCTCACCAATGTTGACTTGCCACTGCCCGAGCGCCCGACCATGGCGACAGTTTCACCGGCGGCGGCAGAAAAATTGATGGCCTTCAGCACGTCACCTTTGGCCTGGTCATAGCTGAAGGTGACATCGCGAAACTCAATATCACCTTTCACCGGGGATAGTGTTTTTGTTCCAATATCTTTTTCTGCATCTTCATCCAACAATAAAAAAACACTTTGCGCGGCAGCAATACCCTGCTGCACTGTAGCCTGCACCATGGTCAGGCGTTTCATTGGCGCCAGCAATAACATGCTGGCGGCCAAAAAAGACATGAACGTGCCTACCGTTAATGCCTCTAACATTTTTTCTGAAGTGGCAACGTACAAAATCACCGCCACACCGCCGGCTCCCAGAAATTGTGAAACCGGTACACTGATGGCGCGTGTTGCCGCCAATTTCATATTTTGCCGACGATTAAATTCATTGGCTTTGGCAAATTGTTTATCTTCACAGTCTTCGCCACTGAATATTTTTACCACACGGTGGCCTTCGGTAATCTGTTGCGACAACTGTGTCACGTTACCCATGGAGGCCTGAATACGTTGACTGATACGACGAAAGCGTTTACTGACTGCAACCACCAAAATGGTGATTGTCGGGCCTAACACCAAAAAGATGATCGCCAATTTCCAACTGGTATAGAACATTAGAATCAGCAAACCAATAATCGTAAACGTATCACGCACCACAATAGTCACCGCTTTGGTGGCCGCCTGGGCGACGCGTTCCACGTCATAAATTAATTTTGAGGTTAATTGACCGGATGAATTACGATCATAAAATGCCGTGGGTAGACGCATCAAACGGATAAACATCTGCTTACGCATGTCGCGGATAATATTACGCCCGACATGTTCCATGCCGTAAGTAGAGACAAAACCCGCCAGTCCCCGGACAATAAAAATACCGATAAAAGCAAAAGGCAGCCAACGAATGACCTCGGGATCTTTCTCCACGAAGCTGCCATCCAGCATAGGTTTTATGATCCAGGCCAATCCGGCTTCTGTGCTGGCAACCACGGCCATGCCGATAACCGCCAGAATAAAAACGGAGGAATACTGCCAGGCATAACCCAACAAGCGCTTGTAGACTTGAGTGGGAGACATGAGGTCAGTCTTGGGTTTCGCACATAACAATGAACGAAAAAGTCACTGTTCTTCGGTGGTGCGCGTTGTGGAGAAATTCAGACGGACAAACCCGAGTCGGGCGGCAGCATCCATTACCGTAATCACCGACTGGTGCGGTGTTTTGGCATCAGCACTCAGAATAATCGGCGGGTCTTTACGATCCCCTGCCACTTCCTGCATAGCTTTCATCAAGGTGGTCAACTTGGTGTTGATGACGCGCTTGTTATTGATGTAATACGTTCCTTCCACATCCACAACCACTTGCATGACAAAATCATCCGATACTTTTGCATCGGCACTGGCTTGCGGCAGCATGATTTCGATTTCGGATTCACGCTCAAAGGTGGTGGACACCATAAAAAAGATCAGCAGCAAAAACACCACATCGATGAGTGGTGTGATGTTAACGTCCAACGCTTCTTTTTGTTTGGGTGAAATATTCACGGTCGTTGGCCTATGACTTAGATGGCAGAGGGGGCAGGGGTAGACACCGCGACATCGGATTCACGATCGCCGTGAATCACTTCCACCATTTTGATGGCTTCCTGCTCCATGTATACCACCAGGCCATCAATGAGCCCGCGGAAATAACGGTGCGCCATCAGTGCGGGAATCGCCACCGACAACCCGGCAGCCGTAGTAATCAGCGCTTCGGAAATACCACCGGCTAATATCGCGGGATTACCCACGCCCTGGGAGGTAATCACGCTGAACACTTTGATCATACCGATAACCGTTCCCAACAGACCCAGCAACGGTGTAATCGCCGCGATGGTGCCCAGGCTGTTCATGTAACGCTCAAGCTCATGTACCACATGGCGACCGGTTTCTTCGATGCTTTCTTTCATCACCTCCCGGCTGTTATTCACGTTGCTCAGCCCCGAGGCCAGCACCCGCCCCAGCGGTGAACTATTGCGCACCGTGCTGATCTGTTCACCGGAAAGCTGTCCTTTGGATTGCAGATGCCAGATTTGCGCGACCAGATGCTTGGGAATAATACGCTTACGTTGTAGCGACCAAAGCCGCTCGCCAATAATGGCCAGGGCCACGATGGAACACAAAATGATAGGGGCCATCAACCAGCCGCCGGATTTTACGATTTCAAACACGAATACTCGTCCTCTGATGTCAATTGCTTTCTCTTCAATGGCAAAGCATAAAATACTCGTCAAACGGCTTTGCAAACAGGGCGCTACTGTAGCAGAGACCTTATTTTGCCGGAAGGTTTTATTGGAAGATATGAAGCTCTGCGCCTGACTCGCTATTTATCCTAAATTAATCCGTTAAACCGTAGCGAGAGTGACTAAGGTGCGGAAGATAAAGTGTTTTTCAGGTTATTTTGAACGAAGGCGTATCACCCATACGGTGAGTTCAACATGTTCTGAAAAAGGCTTTAGGTTCTGTGTCTTAGGCGCTCGCAGTCGGTTTCACTGATGTGTTAGGTTCATTTCACATGCCAATACCGCGCAGCCTGCTGGCGATGGGTCATCACAGCCTCCAGCCCGGTTTCGCCGCCTAATTGCAGTTTGATGGCGCCATGCTGCGCGGTATCAAACAAGCGCACCTGCCGTTCTACATACCGCTGCACGATTTGTGCTTTGGGAAAACCGTACCGATTGCGATAACCCACGGGAAATAATGCCATGGTCGGCGATACCGCTGCTAAGAACGCCGGAGTGGACGAAGTACGGCTGCCATGATGCGGTGCTACCAGCACGTCACTGGCCAGCCCGTTGCCAAACACCTGCACCAGTTCGTGTTCCGCTGCCTGCTCAATATCCCCGGTTAACAGCACACTGTGCTCACCAGCCTGCACCCGCAGCACACAAGAGCGGTTATTATCCTTGCGACCGCCCACATAGACATGTTCGCCCGGACTCAGCATCGTAAATGTCACGCCATCCCATTGCCAGCGCTGCCCGGCTTGGCACGGTTTGGCCTCTTCAATATGTTGTGGCACACTGCTGAGCACCTGTCGAACCGGTATGCTCTCTCGCAGACCTGCGACGCCACCCATGTGGTCGTTATCACCGTGGCTCACGACCAATGTGTCAACATACCGTCGCCCCTGCTCACGCAGATACGGGGCAACCACCGCCTCACCCGTATTAAAACCGCTGGAAAATCGTGGCCCCGTATCAAATACCAATACATGATTTTGTGTTTGCACCACTGCTGCCAACCCCTGCCCCACATCCAGCAAAGTGAAACGCGCCTGCCCCAGCGGAATAACCGCCGGAGACACAAACAACAATGGCAGTAATCCGACCAGCCCCACCCAGCGTGCCGGTACGCCACGCGGTGCCAGCAGCCAGAGAATGCCGATCACGGCCACCGGCATCGCCCATAACGGTGGCGCCATCTGTTGCCATGCCGCCAGTTTCCATTTTGCGAGCCCGTCCAGCCACCACCACAGCACATCCAGGCTCAATGTGGACAGCCCCAACAGCCAACCCCCCACAGTGGCGGAAAAACCCAGAGCGATGCTGCCCAACAATGTCAGTGGCACAGTAACCAGACTGACCCACGGCACCGCCAGCAGATTGGCCAGCGGCGCAACCACGGAGGCCTGCTGAAATAACAGTAGCAATGCAGGAAACAGTCCCACCGCCACCAACCATTGCGTTCGACCCCAGCGCCACCAGTACGAATTCATCCCCAGTCGGCCAGACATGCCATACACAATCACCGCTACCGCACCAAACGATAACCAGAAACCGGCGGCCATGACCGCCAGTGGATCAATCATCAAGACCAGCAACAGGGCCAGCGCCAATAAATTTGAAGAGCGTGTATGACGCTGCACAATAATCGCCAGCATTACCACGGCCACCATCACCAGCGCCCGTTGCGTGGGCACGGAAAAACCGGCAAGCATAGCGTACACCGCTGCGGCTAGCAGACCCGCCACAGCGCCGGCCTTAGCAGCAGGCCAGCGAATCACCGCGCGGGCCGATAAACGCCACAACCCGCGCACCAGAAAAAAAGCAAAACCCGCCACCAGCCCCACATGCAGGCCCGAAATGGCCACCAGATGATTGGTGCCGGTGCGGATCAGCACATCCCATTGCGGCTGAGTGATCTGTTGACGGTCACCAATAGCCAGTGCCAGCACAATGCCACGCAACGGATGCTCATCAAGGCTTGCGAGAATCCGGGAGCGTAATGCTTCCCGCAATTGGTCCACCCGGTAAGCATCGCTCGCCGGGGCAAGGCGTTGATTCACCGGAGCCTCTGTGGAATTCTTCGTGGGACTTTTTATGGCATGACGTACATAACCCTTGGCGCGAATGCCCTGCTGGAACAACCAGGCCTCATAATCAAACCCTCCCGGATTGGAAAAGCCGTGCGGACGTTTCAGGCGAACCTGCAGACGCCAGCGTTCGCCCACATGGACGGACGGTATTGTGCCACCCTTGCGGGGATACCAGTTCAGCAGGAGTTTTCCCGGTACATCCTGGGCGGCACCCTGCCAACGCAGACTTTCCGGGACAAACTGAAATTGCAGTTGCCGGCCTTGCTGCTCCGGCAACGAGGCAATATACCCTTCCACCACCACGTCCTGCCCTTCCAGTTTTTCTGGCAACGCCCCGGCCAATAATTGATGGGCAATGAGACTGGCCATAAAGAAGCCAACACTGGCGCTGATAAACACACTCAAACCGGCTGGCCAGGGGCGTCCCCGAAAAAACCAGGTCAGCATGATCACGGTCACCAGCAATGCGAACAACAAACTCCACAGGAAAACCCTGCCCGGCAACACCGGTAATGACTGCAAACTTGCAGTACCGATCAAAAACCCCAGCGCTATCCTGCGCATTGTTAACATCCCTGTCTTGTGCTTCGACTGCCCTTTACTATTGCCATCAGGACAATCCCTTTCCCAATGCCTGAAATTGTGGATAATGGCCCACCGTGCCGCTCGATAAAACTAAATAACCCGCATGCCAAAACGCATTATCAAACGCTTCATGCCGAATCCGCAAACAATTCGCAGCCACAGGCATTTGCAATTTCTTGGCGTCCTGCTGCACGACCCCAACATCTTCCACCTGAACCGACGCTCGGTCTCCGGCGCATTCAGCGTTGGCCTGTTCATGGCCTTTGTACCCGTACCATTACAAATGATATTTGCCGCTATCGGCGCCATTGTGCTGCGGGTAAACCTGCCTATTTCCGTGACGCTGGTCTGGATCACCAACCCGCTGACCATTCCTCCCATCTATTATTTTGCCTACAAGGTCGGCACCTGGATTTTACAAACACCGGTACGGGACATCCAGTTTGAGTTATCCACCGACTGGCTAATGGGGGAATTGGGAGTGATTTGGCAACCCTTTTTGTTGGGCTGTTTTGTCAGTGGTGCGGGCTTTGCCCTGCTGGGCAATCTGTCGATCCGCCTGTTTTGGCGTCTGTACGTCAGTCAAAACTGGCGCAAGCGCCGACAAGATCGCATAGAGAGAAAAAGGCGAAGAAAAGCGAAAAACAATACCGGTTAATAATCAGCGTTATCTGTTGATCTCAGTTCAGCTTTTTTCAAACCCGTGGTCCGCCACGCCAGCATTCAGGGCAGTATTAAAAATAGAGTGCATCAATACTGATAAGGAACGCGCACGAAATATCCTGCAACAACGTGGCCTACAAAGGTGTCGAGCGAGAAGGCAGAAACGGGGAAAACGCGGTAAGATCAAAACTGACGATAACACAGGTAATCCCTATGAACTATCAAGACTATATTGAGATCACACCCGGCAAGCGTAGCGGTAAGCCGTGCATCAAGCAAACCCGCATTACAGTGTATGACGTGCTGAGCTGGCTGGCGCTAGGTATGACGGTACTCGAAATTCTGGAAAATTACCCTGAATTGAATGCTGTTCAAATCCAGGCATGTTTGGCGTATGCCGCTGAGAGAGAACATCACTTGCTGAGTGTCTCCGCAGCATGAAACTATTACTGGATCAAAATATCTCTCACCGCCTTATCAAACCCTTAACTGATGTTTATGCCAACAGTACACAGGTAGGCTTATTGGGCATGGGTGAAGCAACTGATAAAGAAATTTGGGAATATGCACAACAGCATGATTATGCGATTGTCACCTTGGATGCAGACTTTCATGAATACTGTCTGCTTTGGAGTGGACCACCGCTAATTGTTTGGCTTAAATGTGGCAATCAACCAAAAAACATGATGTTAGACAAATTATTGACGAACCAAGAAGTGATTGAGCGCGCCAACCAAAATCCAGACATCTGGTGTGTAGAAATTTATTAATAGCAGATCATCTGCGTCACTGACTGGAGCGGCCACACTTTCCATTATCTGCTGATACCCGTTCAACATCTTCTGAAAAATGCTTTAGATTCTGTGCCTTAGGTGCTCGCAGTAGGTTTAACTGATTAATTCAGGTTCAAACTCACCATTCGTTAAACGCAACACCCGCGACATGCGCTGCGCCAGCTGCAAGTCATGCGTCACCAGCACCAGACTGGTGCCCAGTTCATCGTTAAGTTCTAACATTAAATCGTAAACCTGTGCTGCGGTATGCTGGTCCAGATTACCCGTAGGCTCATCTGCCAGTACACACAAGGGTTTGGTGATCAATGCGCGAGCAATCGCGGTACGTTGACGTTCACCCCCCGAAAGCTCCGCCGGTTTATGCCGCAGCCGCGCCGCCAACCCCACCTTACCCAGTAGGTCAGCCGCCTGATCTCTGGCCTCCGCAGATGAAAGACCACGAATCAGCAACGGCATGGCAACATTTTCCAGCGCGGTGAACTCTGCCAGTAAATGATGGAACTGGTATACAAACCCCAGCATTTTATTGCGCAGCCGACCTCGCTTCGCTTCATTGAGTGTAGCCAGCCGCTGACCACCCACACTGACTTCACCGCGTGTCGGCTTATCCAGTCCGCCCAGTAAATGCAGCAAAGTGCTTTTACCCGAACCTGATGCACCCACAATGGCCACTCGCTCGCCACGCTGAATATCCAGATGAATATTGCGCAGCACTTCCACGGCCAACCCACCCTCATCGAAGGTTTTGTTCAGCCCCTCACACTGCAACACACTGTGTTGATCACTCATAACGCAACGCCTCTGCAGGTTGGGTACGCGAAGCTCGCCAGGCCGGATATAAAGTCGCCAGCACGCTCAGCGTAAAGGAAATGGCGGAAACCTGGAACACATCCTCCCAATGCAGCTCCGAAGGGAAAGTATTGATGTAATACACATCCCCCGGCATGAACTGGATGCCTAACACTCCTTCCAACCAACCCACCACAACATCGAGATTAAGCGACAACGTTACCCCGAAAACAGAGCCCAACAGCACGCCGATAATACCAATCACCACGCCTTGTATAATGAAAATCGTCATAATCGAAAGCGGTGTACTGCCCAGAGTACGCAAAATGGCGATGTCCGCCTGCTTGTCTGTCACCACCATCACCAGCGTGGAAACAATATTGAACGCTGCCACCGCCACAATCAGCATCAGAATAATAAACATCATCATTTTTTCGATTTTTACTGCGCGAAACAGATTGGCGTGACGCATGGTCCAATCAGAAATCCAATAACCCCCCGGCAGTGCATCCGCCAAGGCATTGCGCACCGGCATCGCCTCAAACATGTCCGTCAACTTCAGGCGCAACCCCGTTACACCACCCTCCATGCGAAACAGGCGGGCCGCATCATCGAGATGCACCAATGCTAACGCACTGTCGTATTCATGCATGCCCACCTCAAAAATACCCTTCACGGTAAAACGCTTCAGGCGTGGCAGAATACCTGCCGGAGTGTTGCTCGCCTGCGGTGTTACCACCGTGACTTTGTCGCCCAGGGCCGCGTTCAATTTACGCGCCAAGCCCACACCCAGCACAATGCCAAATTCCCCGGCGCGTAAATCACCCAACTCGCCGTAAATCATCTTCTGCCACACATCCGACACTGCCGGATCACGATCCGGCAGTACACCACGCAGCAAACCTCCCTGCACCTGTGAACCGAAACTGAGCATCACCTCTTTACGCACGTAGGGTGCGAGCCCCACGACACGAGAGTCATATTTTTCGATGCCCTCACCCATCACCGCCCAGTCCGTCAACGGCTCACCACCCAGACGAGTGACGGTAATGTGCGAGGCCATGCCCAAAATACGCTCACGTAATTCTTTTTCAAAACCATTCATCACCGACAGCACCGTAATCAATGCCATTACTCCCAGCACGATGCCCATCATGGATGTCAAAGAAATAAAGGAAATGAACTGATTGCGGCGTTTGGCGCGCAAATAGCGCAAGCCGATGTAGAGTTCCAACGGTTTAAACATGGGATACCAATTATGGTGACTGAATAACAAGTGTGATTGCAAACAATACAATGCGGGTAATACTGCCCACGAAAGCTGATGTTAACACGCAACAATTGACAGAGGTACTCGAAGCCCTACTCAACGTGAAATGAATCTAAAGAGAGAGACTTTTCCAATCGCACCAAGCTGTATACACTGGAGGCACAATCTACGCCGTTTTACACCATTTAAACGAGGTTAACAATGCGCCAATATGATTCGATATACAGACACCCCCATAATTTTTATCGGATCACGCTGTTACTTATCCTTCTAGTCCTGGGCGCCTGTGCTACAACACCATCCCTAGACGAAACAACAGACAATACAGCCACAAGCAACGCCGACAACACCCCGCAAGCAATTGCAAAAACAATTAACAACCCCCAGAGTGATGACAGTGCCAGCACCAAACCAACGGACACCGAACCCGCATCCGAACCCGAACTCGAACTCGAACCACTAGAAACCAAACCGGTTGAGCCCGCTACACAGAAACCTGTTACATCTCTCGCTGAAACTGAGCCGGTCTCCATTGATATCTCCTGCAAGAACTCGCCGTACAGCAAATATGAAGAGCAAGCACGCATCAGCATTGCCAAGGGATTAAGTGCTACCACCGCAGGCACCTACGGCGTCGGTTTTCGTCACCTTGATGAACACAAAAAATGGAGCAAAACTCACAAAGCACTGTTTACCGCCGTCAATCAAGCCTGCTCCGCATTAAGCAAATGCGTAACACAACACCCAAAAGACAAAACAACACAATGTGCAAATCAGGCTAAACAATTTGACGAATGGCAAAACCTGGCAGCACGCTTCGCAGAAAAGGCCAAGCAAAGCGAAACCACGCAACCCCCGAAAATCTGTTCCTTCACCCCAGACCTTGATGATGCTGCCAACTGCTTTCACTCCCTGGCCGACAATATTGATAACGCCTGCACCACCAGCGATTGCAAAAAAACCAGTGACTGCTGGCGAAGCATTGGTTTTCTTGACGGGGTGATCAATCAGGCTGCTTCTGCCTGTACTTTTGTACATACACCATTAGCCGAATGCGGCGGTTATGTAACCGCCACCCAGCGCCGCAAAAACAAATTTGAACGTTGTGCACAAATGCAGGAAGGCCTCAATATGCGCATCATTCCTGTGTTATAAAGCCGTGGTTTTGCTGGCGAATTAGCTAGGAGGTATTCTCAATAAACAAGGCCATGTTGTGCCTAAAAAATCACCAAGCAAGGCGTGAGGAAGGCGGTTTGCTCATTGCAATGAACGACGAGTAACACTATATGACGTTTTTTCAGGCGAAACCCGACAATACGCCCTTGTTCATTTAAACATAGAAATTATTGCGCTTTTATCATCTGCAACCCTATGAAATAGGGATAATTATATGTTTCATTATCTCTGACGACGACTTGGGCCGTAATCGTAACCATGGCCCAAACCGTAATCGATAACTGATTGCGTTCTTTCTTTTATTTTATCCGCGTGTGCCTGTTCATTTTTTGAATCAATAACAATTTGATATTCTTCTTTAACGGTGGTTTTTTCATCATCTGTGAGCTTGTCCCACTCCGCTTTGCTATGACCAAAATAAGCCATTGAGCATCCCGGCAACAGGACAATCATTATCAGAGCAGGCAAAAAATATCGTCGTATCTTCATGTTCATTCAAAGTAACTTACATGCCTGCACCACCAATATCAATCTGGCAGATACACCCTGGCTTGCACAATATCGTCCAGCTTGACCGGAAAAGAAAACTCGCCTGTTGTAAGTCTCATCAAAATACGAATGCGTTCTTCATCCATGCTTTCTAATTGCCCCTGGCGACGTTTTCCCATTGATGTTTCCACTTGAATATTTTTGCCAATATATCGGGAAAGCTGTGATTTACGAACCTTTTGATATTTCCCTGTTTTTGCAGAACGCTGTTTTACAGGTGGGCTAACTTCAGCGACAGCCGAATTTGACAGGTGTCCTTTAATAATATCCAGCGCGTCACTTTTTCTTGTTGTTGTTTTTCCGGCCCTGGTACCCCAATCAATTTGACTGAGATCGACATTGGCTCCATTAATAACAATTTCCATACCAAGAATATCTAAAATATCAGCCGTTTTATAAAATTCCAAACCACTCAGCATGGTTGCTTCGGTAGGATTCAGGCTAATCGTGAAATTTCCACCACTCATCATAAGCTGACGATAGGCATCCACGGTTTTTTGCGGGAAAGTTGCGCCAAGCTCTGCTGCCAATTGAGCAATATTTGCATTAACATACTGCTCAATACTGCCCTCGCTCTGCTGCGCACAGTATTTATTCCTGAGTTTGTAATATCCCGTATCGGTATACTCAATTTTCATTTCTGAGATTTCAGGCTCAACTGGCTGCAAACCTGCCGACTTTATTTGATGCAGATCAAATCCGGTTTGCATAGTAAAGTTGACGCTGTAGAGATCACGATCCTTAATACGCATATCAATTTTCGCTTGCCCCGAAGCCTTCTCAAATTCCACCTTCACAGCGACATCAAGATTCAATGGGTTGTAGCCCATCGCAGAAAACTCGTTAATGCCAAATTTTTCAACATCCCCGCAAGCCAACGCATCCATCCGTTCAATTAGAAGCGGGTCTTCAGATGTTTGTGACTCTGCCGCCTGTGCCTGCATATTATCCAGCATCGCAAATATTTCACTATCAACATCAATGTTCACATTTTTCATTTCAAAACCAATATACTCTGGAAGCTCTCCATCCTTAAAACGACTTCCCAGCATAAAAACATCAAAAATAGTGAGCGCAGAAAGATTCATCTCCTGAATGGTAAATTCATCCGAGGTCATCTTCGGTCTAATAACAACACCTGTTATGCCGACGACACCATCGAGCAGTGAGCTGAATATTGAGTCATAGGTGATATCAACAAAGGGGGCCACCGTAACGATGGCATTATCAACGTTGCTCTTGACATCATACCAGACATAGGCTTTGAGGCCGCCATATCCAAGAACAGGCAGGATTAACAGTAATTTAAGAAAGCGCATAATATTGTTTATCCTTCACAAAGCCACGATTATCAGGCGTGTCTCTCCGATTATTTTCAATGAATGGTTTTTTAATTTTTTGACTTTTGCGAACATATGCCTTTTGCTACGGCATGATCCACACTTTTTCCGGCCCACTCCACATTTTCATTTTTGCATTTTCGGTTATTCGCACACAACTGCACGAAGTCACTTGCCGTTTCCACAAAGTCGCAATCCCGCTCATGCCAAAGAGCGGCAGTTAATAAATAGTGAGTAGACGGGTTATTCTCTCCCAGGACAATTGCTTCCCTAAGATGCCTGACCGCCATAACATAATTTTTTTTCTGATAATAATACACATAGCCTAGATAAATATGAGTTTTTTTATTCTGGCTACCATAACTCAAGGCATCATTAAGATCCTTTAATGCGTCATCCGGTTTTTTCAATTGATAATAGACGCGACCCCGAGTGAGCAGTGCCTTCGGGTGCATGCGGTCCAATTCAATCGCTTCATCAAGATCCTTTAAGGCTTTCTGGTACTCTTTCATTTGATAGTACATGTAGCCCCGGGACTGCAGGTAGCCTGGGGATTGCGGCTGAAGCACAATAGCCTTTGTGTAATCGCTAATGGCTGCCTTGTTACTTTTTACACAACGGTGACTCTCACCACGCTCTATGTACACATAGGGTAAGTCTCCTTTTCCAAGTGCTCTATTAAAATGTGGCGTTGCTTTTTTGCATTCATGCCAGGGAAACTCATCCGCCAACACATAATCCGGAAAAGCCTCCAGATTACGCAGGCGGGGGTTGGTGGAATAATATTGACGGACTGTCTCAAGGTGTTTCTTCATTTCCACGATAGATCCACCCCACTTCGGCTGTAATGACCACATATACTGATAATGAATCAAATACGATGCCGGATCGATCTGAAGCCCCTTCTGCATAACCTGTTTGGCAAGTTCCTGTCCACCAAGTGCATAAGACAGACGAATCATTCCCCGATAGGCCAGGGTTAATTTGGGGTTGAGTTGGGATGCCTGAGTATAGTTTTCAGCGGCCACACGAAAATAGGCCTGCATTTTGGCGAATTGTTTTTGCTCAGTGTCTTTTGACCAACGGGTACCACGGGCATGCCAGCCAATGCCTTGATTGTACTCAGCCACAGCCAGATGTGCGGCAAAAGAATCAGGCTTTTGCATTAACCAGGTTTTTAATCGCTCATCCAGCTCGGGATCAGAATTAGCAAAGGCACGGAAGGCATGTGCTACTTCCAATTCATCCGTGTGTCCTTGCTCGTAGCGCGTTTGCAGCCTTGTAAGAACCTTATCCAGATGATCAAATTTCTGGTCTTTTAACAATTGAATAATGATTTTTTTGTCCAGCGCATCAGCCGGATAATCAGCGTGTGCCACTGAGGTAATGCTGAAAACAAGAAGGACAGCTAAAAACATCGATTTCAGGTAATTTTCATGTAACATGGTGCAGCATTCCTTATGGAAAATCATAACTTGTCGCTAATTTTACCTGAACAAGACATCTTGTTCAGGCTTATCGATACCTCGCCCGTTACCTGAGGGTCTCCGGATATATCTGTAAACATTAGACTCACTCTCAACTCCGAATGGCCTCTCTGCTGTTTAATACATGAATGAAACTGCCGATGGCTAATATAATATGTTGATCATTCCCTACCGTGCCGAGTTGAGTCTGGCCAGACCCCCTATCATCACCTACATCGTGATCGTGCTGTGTTTAGTCATTTATTATATGCAGGCTACTAATCGCTCCGATATTATTCAGGCACTCCAGCCATTTTGTAACCAGCTCTACGATGAAACCCTGGATAAGGATGATATCGATTTTCTCAGCACTCAAAAATCCGCCTGTTTTGGGTTTATTTATAATATGCATTTCCAGCCGGACAAAAGCATTATTGACCACTGGATAAAAAAAGAAAATGCCAAATATCACACCTATTCCAACGAAGAGCTTGACGATGTAATACAGATAGCCAAACAACACTACGATGATTTCAGCTTGAAGGCACCGGCCAGTTTGGACGCCAAGTTAATGTATAACCCGGCATCCTGGAATCCTATCAGAACAATATCCTCTGCACTTTCACATGCAACCTGGTGGCATGTAATAGGCAACCTCATTTTCTTTTTTGCCTTCGCAGCAGCTATTGAAACATTGCTCGCCAATAAATGGCATTATATTGGCTTTATGATACTGGTGGCATTAATCACTGATATCACTTATTCATTCTCGATAGCGCTGAGCAATTCTCCTCCCATACCCTCTTTAGGATTATCCGGTGTAGTATCCGGCGTCATCGGTTTGTCTGCCTTTTTGATGCCCAAAGTCCGCATTCGTACCTTTATTTGGATAATCGTATTTTTTGCCAGGGCTTTTCCGATGCCCGCCTGGGTATTGGCCATATGGTTCATTGGCTGGGATGCTTATAATCTGATGGCATACTCAGACCATGGTGGAGTTAATCTCATTGCTCATGTCAGCGGTGGAGTGGCCGGTTATTTTTATGGTTTTTTCTTTTTAAAAAATCGTCGTGAGGATATTCAGGATGAATTGAATGACGAAATTGAATACATGAAAAGCACCCGCCATAACCGACTCGCCACAACAAGCTCCTACAAAGGAGGAGACAAATATTTACAAAATGTTCGCGAACAGGACGCAAAGCGTGAATACGCAAATTACAATCAACAACTGTATCGCTTAGTTAATGCCGGCAATAGCAGTGAAGCAATTGTTTTGTTCCTGAAAGACTATGAGCATTATAAAAACAGTAAGGAAATCTACGAAGAACTTTTTCAAGAAATGGAAAAATGGAAAAAATGCCGTGCATTGATGTGCCTGGGCCGACTGGTTATCAGCCTGTCCCTTGAACAAAATAATAATAAAGAAGCATTAAGACTCACCAAACGTTGCCTGGACATACAAGAAGATTTTGTCCTTTCCGAGTCCTCTGAAGCATTAACGCTCACCCAATATGCTATGGAGCTACAACAATACCCACTGGCTTTGCGAATCATTCGCGGAGCCGATCTGCGATATGGCGAATACATTGACCTGATATATAGCCAACTACTGGAAGCCAGACTACTGTTATTGCATCTGGATAATCGGGATGAAGCAAAGACTGTATTGAAAAAACTGGTGGCAAAAAAACCGATCACATACCGAAAGGAAATTGCGGCACTGATACAAATCTATAAACACGGATAAATTCCATGCAGATGCGCACAATCGGCCTTTTGCAAAACCCTTCGCATTCTGCAATCACTCCCAGGAGCCCCCCATCAATCTCTGACCACACACAATGTAACACATTGTTTTTATTGATCTAAATAAATTGTGTGCCGACTGGCACGGTCTCTGCTCTACCTCCATAACAATCGAACTGTTTTTGGAGATGGTCATGAATATTGAATGTATCAACACGCCCGATGGTGATCTGGTCGTCAAGCTGTGTGGTGAGATGGATGCGCTGGGTTGCACAAAAATACGCCCCGGGCTGGAACAGATAGCCGGTACAGAACATTCCAACGTGGCACTTGATCTGAGCCAAGTGAGCTTTCTCGACTCTTCCGGAATCGGTGCCATTGTTTTCCTGTACAAGCGCCTCAAAGCCCAGGAACGCACGCTGGTCATTGTCGGTGTACAAGGCCAGCCCCAGGAATTGATGAAACTGTTGCGCATTGATAGCGCCATCCCGGTCAGTGCAATGCCGATAAGCACATTACCCGGCACAAAACCACAACAAAAGTTCACCCAATGTACCGGTTAAGCATCAGTTTCATCCTCATCAGCCTGCTGGGTTTTTCCGGTTGTGCAAACTGGCCTCCTAACGGTCATGGCGGCATGGCCGAGCATCATCAGGAGACGCTAAATCCGGTTATGCCCGACCAACCTCTCGGTCTGGAACATGGTTTGCGCTTTGAATTGGATCTAGCTCGACGGCATCTGGACATATTGGTGCTGGAAGGTGCCGAGCTTTGTTTCCCTGCAACTGTGATACAGGCCAAACAACGTCAGAATCGTATCAACCGCGAATTACACGGCGATCTCGATTACGATGCTGCCAACGACCTGATTGTGCAACGCAAATTGCTGGCACGGCTGGAACGCCAGCTCGACTATGTGAGACAACAGGATGTTTGCATCCTGCCTGTCACTCATGGCATGGCAAAACCGGGGGATATGGGTAAACGCATTTATGACTTATTGAACAGTGACAATCAGTTTGCCTCTGACTCGTCGGAACTCAATCCCAAATATGTAGGGCGGCTGGCTGAAGCGGCTCAACTACTGCGTGACTTACCTGGCTATCATCTGCGCATTACCGGTCATGCCGATGCTCAGGGCAAAAAAGAGCACAATCTGGCGCTGTCCCTGCAACGCGCCAAAAAGGTTGGGCGCTATCTACAAGTTCTGGGGTTTCCCCCTAAGCGTATCCAGTTTGATGCTGTCGGTTCAGATCGTCCGCTGTTTGTTGGCGATGATGTTGATGCTAGCAAGCAGGCACACATCAGACTGGTAAATCGGCGTGTCAGTATCGAACTGATCGAAACGCCAGGCTCAACTCAAACCATTCAAGAGTAATCACAATGCCATCAAAGAGTCTTTTATGCTTAACCTTGCTGTTGTTCATCTTTCCACTGTTGGCCAATGCCGGAGAGTACCGGGTACAAGTCGGCGACCTGATTCAGGTCTCACTACCCGGTGAAGATGCCCTAAACACTCCCATCAGTGTAGATCGACAAGGACGCATCCTGTTGCCTGAAGTGGGACTCACCCTGGTAGTCGGTATGACGGAACCCGAGCTGAAGAAAAACGTCGCCGAGCGCCTGCACAACGTATTTCGGGAACTGGGTCAGCTTCAGGTTTATGTCCACAAAAAACAATTGTTGATTGGTGTACAGGGATACGTGAATCAACCCGGCGAGTTCACACTGCCAGCCAATGGGTCGATACAGATGGCCCTTCACGCCGCCGGTGGGTTACGCACTGGGGCGCAATTGGACCGCATACAACTGGTGCGTGACGGCACACCCCAGACATTTAACTATAAGCAGTATCTGGACAGTGGAGATCACAGCGCGTTACCTGAACTGCGTTCACTGGATACCCTTTTCATACCGGCATCACCCATGACCGGCAATGTGGAAGTGGATTTTGATCCGTCAAAGATTGCCGATGCCGGTGATGCTGCCGAGGACCACAAAGCGGTCAAGGTATTCGGCGAGGTCAATCGACCCGGCAGCTTTTCCTATCGGGTATCGATGAACATTGTTGATCTGCTCATGCGTGCTGGAGGCGTCACCCGCTACGCAGGTGTCGAGCAGATCCGTGTCATCACCCAAGGCAAGCCCACGCTGTTCAACTTGAAACACTACCTCGATAGCGGCGATGCGAGCCTATTGCCACAAATGGTAACCGGTGCCACGGTCTTTGTGCCACGTCAGGAAGAGGAGATAAAGACTGGTGGGAATATGGTTTATGTCATGGGTGAGGTTGCCAGACCAGGCGCCTTTGAAGGAAAAAAAGGAGCGACATTTATGGATATTCTCGCCAATGCCGGAGGCCCGACACGTTTCGCCGAGTCACGACAAATACGTATCATCAAAACCGACGGCAATATCGTACCTTTCGATCTGAGTGGCTACACTGAGGGTACGGTGCCTGGGCAGCCTCCCGAAATCCATCCGGGTGATGCGATCTTCGTTCCCGAAAAGACCGATATGAATGAAAAGTCATGGCTGAAAGTCGCTCCCGGCCGCGCGGTGCGGGTCATAGGTGAAGTTATCCGTCCCGGTCGAATCGAGTGGTCCAATGAAATGTCGCTGATTGATCTGTTGGCCCATGTCGGTGGTCCAAGCTCCCGCGCCGACACCCGCAATATTGAGATTGTGGTACCGCACGCCAAAGGCAAAACCCATACTTATCACTTTGACCTGGATGACTTTATCAAACGCGGCGGCAGTGACGACGAATTACCGGTCATTCGTGCCGGTGCAACAGTTCGAGTACATGACCTACCCCAAGACCCCAGTAATAAGTCACAGTGGGTACGACAAGCCTCAGAAAAATCCATTTATATCTTTGGTCAGGTCGGTTCGCCCGGTCGTTATATGTTCACTGACGCCATGCATTTTATGGATATCCTTTCCGCCGCTGACGGCCCCACAGGCAATGCCGATATCCATAACATCCGTATCAGTCACCGTAATGGTAAACACGCCCAGGTAAGCAAACTGAATCTGGCGCTGTATTTTGAAACTGGTGACGAAAACCTGCTACCCAAAGTCAAAACCGGCGATACCATTTATGTACCAGAGAAGAATCGCATCTGGCTGGATCAAAGCAAGGAAAGTACGGTGCGGGTATTAGGTGCCGTCAACAAACCGGGGCGCTATCGCTTCAACGACACCATGACCCTGCTCGATCTGCTTGCAGAAGCCGGTGGCCCCAGCCAGGATGCCTATGTAGAAAAAATCACTGTGGTCAATCTCTCCTGCTGCCGAGATCAAGCCAAAAGCTTTGATCTGGCAAAATTCAGCCGCACAGCATCTTTTGGCGATTTGCCCGTACTGCGGGTTGGAGATACTGTCTATATACCCAGAAAAAGTGAAAGCACTCTGGCAAAGGTGCGCACCGGCCTCAATGATGTTTTCCAGCTCACCACATTCGCAGCACTACTGGGGTTTCTCTAATGCACATCCCTCCTCAAAACATGGAAATCGAACGAATCTATTCTCAGGTACTGGGTATAGGAAAACGCGCCATTGCCATCAGCTCGGCAAATTCTGGTGAGGGTGTCAGTTCCATTGCCCAGGCACTGACGCAACGCAATCTGCTGGCCGGACATTCTACACTTCTGGTTGACCTTAACCTGCACCACCCCTCCCTGAACAGCCTGCTCAAACTGGACGAGTCAACAGCGGAACCCGGTTTGCTCGATAAACCACAACTGGTCAGTATCAAAAAACAATCCACCACACTAACCGGCATCATCCCTCCTACCCGCCGCGATCTGGTGATGAAACTGCGCAAGCCCGGTGTGCTCGAACAGTGCATCACCGAATGGCAAGAGACATTTGATACCGTGATTTTCGACACCTCTCCTATTAACCGCGTCAACGCCAACAACATTCCACCAGAACGGGTGGCCGCAGCGTGTGATGGTAGCCTGCTGGTGGTACTGGCAGGGTGCACCACCGAGGCGATGGTTTCCACGGCAGTGGATAAATTGAATGCCGCAGGCGCACAGCTACTCGGTTGTGTCTACAATGACCGTAACAACCCACCTTTAAAAAGCGAGTTGTTACGCGAGGCCCGCCGGCTGGAACCACGTTTTGGTCGCATTGCCCATCGCCTTGGAAACTGGATACGACAAAATCGCTTACTGTCGATGGAAATCTGAAAAAGACTCTTACAAAAAAACGACCATGGATCGCCTGCTTCTCAACACGCAAAAACCGGCAACACTCGAAGCCGTCCGTGAATTACGTCACCTGCTCGAACAGGGTGTACAGGCCGCCGTCCCTGACCCTTCCGTTCGGTACCGTATTCTGCTCTGTCTTTCCGAAGCCGTGACCAATCTGGCAGTACATGCCCAACCCAAGGCAAACCAGATCACTCTGCGTTTTGGGTGCAGCAGTGATGGCTGGTGGCTGGAGATCCTCGACGATGGGGACCCGTGGGATCCAACTGAAAATGAACAAGCAGACATCCTCTCCCATTTTGAATGGACCGAACATGGTCGAGGCACCGCCTTGTTACACACACAATGCGACCAGATGGAATACAACGCCGGTGATGGTATTAAACTCAACCGGCTGCGATTGCTCTGGCTACGACCGCAACGACACCAGCGTTCAACTATTCTCATCGTGGAAGATGATAATACCTTGCGTCGACTCTATGCTGCCTATCTTACCGGAAGTTTTGAGGTGCAAACGGCTTCCAATGGTCATGAGGCGCTGGAGCAATTAAGCACCCATAAAATTGACTTGGTATTATCAGATATCAATATGCCGCAAATGACGGGGCTTTCCTTACGGAAAGAACTGAAGCAAATACGTGGCGCAGACATCATACCGTTTATCTTCCTCACCGCTTCCGATAACACCCGCATTCAGGCGCACGCTGCTGGGCTCGGCATTGATGATTATCTGCTTAAGCCTGTCAATAAAACCGCATTAATTCATACCATTGAACGTGTACTAGGACGTTCACGACAAGTTTACCAACAATTGACTGATCGAATCGATAAAAGCATCACATCGGCATTAATCCCCAAACTCCCCGAGACCTCACATGGTTGGCGGCTCTGTACCGCCAGCCGTAATACCGGCATTGGCGGCGGTGATTTACTGCTACAGAAAAACAGTGAGGAACAATTAACATTAGCGCTGATCGACATCATGGGCCACGACGACAGTGCCAAGTTTTTTGCCTATGCCTATGGAGGGTATCTTCGTGGATTGATGCACAGCAGTGCAGCAGACATATCCCCGTCACAATTACTGGAAAAACTATCAGAAAGTGCTCTACAGGATGAACTGCTGTCACAAGTGACATTGACCAGTTGTGTGGCAGCCCTATCGCCCGATGGAAAATTAATACTGGCCAGCGCCGGTCACCCTCCTCCTCTGCGAATAAGCCAAAATGGAACGGAAACCGTGCCGGTGGGAGGCATGCTCCCTGGCCTGTTGCCAGCCACCACCTATCACGCCAAAACACTACAGCTGGCTCATGGAGAGCGCATTGCCCTCTATACCGATGGTCTGTTTGAATCGGCTGAAAATGACAATACCCGAAGGGAGCTGGAACGGCGCATAATCCGCACACTGACCGACACCCTCAATGACCCTATTGAACAATCGCTACAACACGTCATGAATCTATTCGATGAACTTGCCGGAACGCCGCCAACAGATGATGCTTTGCTGCTATTGCTTGAACGGATTCAATAAAATTGAATGACATATATCCGTAGCGTTTACGCCGCCATGAAATAAATACGGCGCTGGCGAAAGTCTCAAACCATCAACTAATGATTATATGCACTGCTCAATCTGATCTTCAAAATGTCAGTAGAGGACAAGGAAAAAACGCGACATTTACAGGTGTCAATGAACACCTTTGACGCCGTAACCGGGAAAATCAAAGATAAGTTGAGCCCTTACGATGACAGTAAACGAATATCATCAATATAAAGCGTAACGGGCTGCACAAGTTTATCAGCAAACAAACTGAACAGCTTTATTTCATGGATGTCCATTGACCGCTGTTTTGGCGCACGAATAATATCGGGCACAGAAATTTCTACCGTATTCCAACCATGAGTCAACGTTATTTCTTCATTAAAACGGTCTGTATATTCTCCACCACGCTCAATATGGCTTTGATCATACACTTTCACCTCAAATTCCAAATCATGGTGACCTGGGCTATATACTGAGAACCTCAATTTGTTATAAGCAGACCAATCAGGTCTTAAATGCAATACTGAAACAGTAGGGTAACGACCACGAAGAAACTCAACCTCAAGAGAATATTCCCCGGATTTAACAAATTGTTGAGAACGCCTGACATTAACATTCGAAAACTCCCATCGTTCCATTTCTATCTGATTTTCGAAACTGGCAAGAACCGGAAACTGTTTACGCATGGAAAATTCATCAAGTAAATGTTTTTCAAAACCACGAAGTCCCAAGACGAGCAACAATACAAAAACAATACCTGCAATGGTGCGATACATTAATACCTGTTGATTGTTCAACACCATCAGTCCAAGCAATCCCAAATAACCACCTATAACATCATTGATAATATCGTCAACTGAAAAATCACGATGTGTTAATAGTTGAAAAACTTCAATGGCAGCACCCAAAAACAAGCTGACTATGGTTGTAAAAAATATTTTGTCAATAAGTGAACGCTTGGCATTATCAGGCCGACCAAAATAAGCAAAACTGATCAGGCCGAACAAGACAAGATGTCCCGCATCCCAAATATCTTTTATCAAGCGATGACTCTCCTGTCCTCCACCCCCAAAAAATAAAAACGCAATCAAAGTCAGTAGTAAACACACTATTGCCATACTTTTCAGGCTGTTCTTATTTATCTTGAAATGAACAATAATATCAATTTCATTATTGTTCATTTTGCTATCCATCTGTTTATTAGTGTGCATCACACACCACCTCCCCTGCGATGAAAAAAACCGGCAGTATCATCTGTTAAATTCTGTTAAATAATGAGAGACATCATTGATTGTCGACATTTCACATCCTTCTGACACGATCTGGATATACCCGTGACGATTGAGATTTAGGTTTTTATTCAAACCAGCAAGAAACAAGCCATATTTATTGATACCTGTCATTTCAACCTGAAACCATCAATCGGGTAGCATGTAACGTGCATTTTTTCTTGAATAACGAGGTGCCATGAATATGGCATAACCTGTGACTGTAACGATCTCAACATGGACAGTTTCGATAAAAATGTCGATACCTGCCGTAGCCTGTGCATACGTTGAGCAGGCCCACTCAATACAACTCTCTTTCGCAAAATGCGAAGCAAAATAAAATGAGGCTCCACTATTCATCTCGTTAACAGAGATCAAAAAACAGGCAAGAATTATTTAGCGTCGATACCTTATTGATTTTTCTAACATCTTGACCTTCAATCAGGTAATCGTTATCCAACCGTTCGAAATAAAACTAATTGGCATAATCCTTGCTGATCTATCAACAGATTCCAATCATGTGTATCAGTTGAGGAAAAACACCATGTTCTTTAGTGACAGTAAAAAAACGGTACTCGTCATAGATGATGATCCAAGCCTGCAACGACTGCTGCATGTCCGCTTGGAAATGCATGAAGATGTCAAAGTGGTCAAGGCAATGAACGGAAAAAACGGTCTTATACAAGCCGATGTCCATAACCCTGACCTGATTATTCTTGACTGGATATTACCGGACATCCAAGGCATAGAGGTGCTTGAACACCTTAAGTGTAAAAGAAAAACAAAAGACATTCCCATACTGATGCTCACCGGTCGAAATAAAGTCGGCAATATCGAAGATGCTTTCGATCTGGGTGCCAATGCCTATCTGACTAAGCCCGTTTCTTTGCAGACACTCGGAGAAAAAGTCAATGAAATGCTGGTTTCAGTCCACCAGGGTTAGGTGTTTTATACCAGTAAGGAAACCATCATGAAAAAACTGATGTTTGTATGCTTTCTGTTAACGTGCTCTTTTATGGTGAATGCCGAGCAGACGCTCAGCTTTGGTATTGTGCCGCAACAATCAGCCAGCAAGCTGGCGCGGTTATGGAGTCCTATTTTCAATCACCTCAACCAGGAAACCGGACTGACCATACGCTTCGCCACGGCACCGGATATCCCCACTTTTGAGAAACGATTGGCCGCCGGTGAATATGATCTGGCCTACATGAATCCTTACCATTATGTTGTCTTTAGTAAAACTCCCGGTTATCAGGCGCTGAACAAAGCTCGTGACAAACGCATTAAGGGAATCATCGTAGTCCATAAAAATAGTAAGATCAGCAATCTGAAGGAACTGAATAACAGTACATTGGCCTTTCCCGCACCTGCCGCCTTCGCCGCCAGTATTCTTACCCGCGCTGATCTTACTCAGAGTCATGTCGAGTTTACGCCAAAATACGTTTCTTCTCACGATTCGGTTTATCGTACCGTCGCCAAGGGTATCTATCCGGCTGGCGGCGGTGTGCTGCGCACATTTAAAAACATGACGTCCGATGTACGTGATCAATTGAAAATTCTATGGACCACCAAAGGCTATACACCCCACGCCATCGCAGCCCACCCTAGAATCAAACCGAGTGATGCACAAAAAATACAACAGGTATTCGTGGACATGGAAAAACAGATTGCGGGCAGAAAATTACTCGACAGCATCAAGGTCAAAGGCTTTGTGACCGCCTCGGATCATGATTGGGACGATGTACGCAACTTGAATATTCAACTGCTTTCCAATCGTCAGGATTGACTGTTTTGAGCTTTCGTCTCAAAACGATTCTGGGCATTGCCCTGATCGAATCAGTCCTGCTGCTGATACTGATTGTCAGCGGCCTGAATTTTCTCAGCGAATCAACTGAGGAACAATTACAACGACACGCGACGACAACCTCCCGACTCTTCGCCAATGCCATCAAAGATGCCGTGCTGTCAACAGATCTGGCAACGCTGGAAAGTTTTGTCGAAGAAATTCTGTCTAACCCTGACATCATTTACACCCGTATCAGCAGCAACGGACAGGTACTGGCCGAGGGTGGGCATAGCGATATCCTGAGACTGCCCCATCACCCCGACCATCAGCTTGCGGACGTCACTGACGGAATATTCGATGTACGCGTCGATATCATCGAAGGCGGCACCTCTTATGGTGTCATCGAAATGGGGCTTTCAACCAGTACCATCGAACAGCTGTTGGCCGATGCCCGGCGCTGGACTGTTGGCATCGCCAGTCTGGAAGTTATCCTGGTGGCCATCTTTTCATTGGTACTCGGCACCTATCTGACTCGACAGTTGCAACGATTAAAAAAAGCGTCGGACATCATCGCAACATCTGGCCCGGGACATCAGATAAATGTTACCGGTAATGATGAAATAGCGGATGTCGCCCATGCCTTTAACAGCATGTCAGCCAGCCTGCAACAAAGTTATGCCGATCTGAACAGCAGCCTGGATACACAGAAAAAAATGGTCGCTGTTGCCAATCATAATCAGGCTGAATTACGACTGGCGGCACAATCATTTGAATCCAGCGAAGCCATGTTCATCACCGATGCTGATGCCAACATCATTCGGGCCAACAGCGCCTTTACACAAATCACCGGCTACGAAGAAACCGATGTATTGGGAAAAAATCCACGCATCCTCTCATCAGGCCAACACAATGCTGAATTTTACCAAGCGATGTGGAAACAACTGTTTGAACAGGGTGAATGGCATGGTGAAATCTATAACCAACGCAAGAATGGCGAAGTATTTCCTGAATACATCAATATCTCCGCCGTCAAAAATACCGATGGCACAGTCACGCACTACGTCGCTCATCTGGTGGATATCAGCGAGCAAAAAAATAACGAGCAACAGCTTCGTGCTGCACAGCAAGCGGCAGAAATGGCCAGTAAAGCAAAGAGCAATTTCCTCGCCACCATGAGCCACGAAATCCGCACTCCCATGAATGCCGTGTTAGGCATCCTGGGTCTGCTCAGAGATACCCCACTCGACAAAAAACAACGTCAACTGGTGCGCACCGGCCGTGATTCGGGTGAATTACTGCTGACCATCATCAATGACATTCTCGACTTTTCCAAAATGGAAGCCGACAAACTGCAACTGGAGCATACCGGCTTCGATCTGCATCGTCTGCTCACTCTCAGCATCGAGCTACTCAAACACCAGGCAGACAGCAAGAACCTCTCCCTTGAACTGATTCTGGCGCCGGATCTGCCCCGCTATGTCAGGGGCGATCCGGACCGCCTGCGCCAGATTCTGATCAACCTGATCAATAACGCCATCAAGTTCACCCCCAGTGGCAGCATCACCGTCAAACCATCGGCCAGCGCCATCAATGACAAGCGTTTTACCTTCTGTTGCACGGTGCAAGACACCGGCATCGGCATTGACAAAGAGCTGCAAACGTCCCTGTTCGAAAAGTTCACCATGGCCGATCAAAGCCACTCCAGACGCCATGAGGGTACCGGCCTGGGGCTGGCCATCTGCAAACGCTTGGCCTCTCTCATGCAGGGCAACATCGAGTGCAGCAGTGAACCCGGCAATGGCAGTGCATTTACGTTCACCATTGAACTGGAGGTGGCAGATAAGCATGAATGTGAGAGTGAGCGGACAGAGGATGAACCTCACCGACTACCCGCCACCGATACCCGTATTCTGCTGGCGGAGGACAATCCGGCCAACCAGATGGTGGTCAAAAGTATTCTGGAATGTGCCGGACTGCAAGTGGACATCGTTGCCAATGGCCGCGAGGCTGTAGAAGCGGTTCGCAGCCTGCCCTACGACATTGTTTTAATGGATATCTCCATGCCGGAAATGGATGGCATGACCGCCACCCGTGCAATCCGCCAACTCCCTGGGCAGGTCGGCAAGCTTCCCATTGTCGCCCTTACCGCCCATTCACTGTCAGGAGATAAAGAGCATTTCCTTGAAGCGGGTATGGATGACTACCTGAGCAAACCGATAAACCGCACCGCCATGCTGCACTGCATCGCCCGCTGGACAGATGTCATTACCGCTCAGGAACCACAACCCGACCCAGTAAAGCCTCAAGCCGACACACCCCCTACCAATATAGAGGATCAGTATGTGGGCCCGCTTGTGGACGAGCGTGTGCTGCAACAACTGGCACGTGACACCTCACCCGATATCGTCCCAGAACTGCTGGTGCTCTACATCGAAGATGCCCAAAAGCGGGTGATACACATCCAGAAAGCCATCACCGAACGTGACATCAAGACTCTGGAGTTTGAAAGCCACACTCTGGGCAGCAGCGCTGCCGCCCATGGCAATGCAAAGCTGTATACCCTGGCGCGGAAAATTGAGCACCTCTGCCTAGAGAACAATCATAAACAGGCACTGCTGGAAGCCATTATGTTAGCACCCATTGCTGATGAGTCTTTTCGACAGCTGGAGAAATATCTCTCCGAAATAGCGGTTAGCTAGAGAACGTTGTTGAACAGATTGAGAACATGGGTAATACATCAAACAACAATTTTACAGTCATGACGGATGAGATCGGCAGCCGGATTCCCACACCTCTGATCATCGGCATTCTACTGGTCTGTGTGTTGCCCTTTGTACTCACCCTGCTGGGCATGGATTTTGGCTCACATTTTTCAGTGGTGGATTATTCGTGGGCCATGCAGGCGCCCAGGCACGAGGTCATCGACGCCCAGTTCCAGGCACTGTCCGGTGCTTTTACCCACACCTTGCTGGAATGGAGTGCATTCTGCGTAGCCGCCTTCGTGGCATTTCTGGCCTTCAGTCACTACAAAATCACCCATGATGCCACCACCCCCATCATCGGTGTCGTCTTCTTCATGGCGGGCTGCATGGACGTCTTCCATACTCTGGCGGCGGATCGGCTGATCCACGCCGTGGCGGACGATAACGATCTGGTTCCCTTCACCTGGGCCATCGCTCGTTTCTTCAGTGCGCTCCTCATGATCCTGGGTGTCGGCATCCTGTTACTGCGCAAGCAAGAGGCAAACAACAAACCCGGGTTTGGGTTTGTTGTCGGCGTCAGCCTGATCTTCGGAATAGTGGCTTATGTGATTATTCATGTCTCAGCCACAGCTGGCCAATTGCCGCAAACAACTTTCCCGGATGCCTTTCTGACACGGCCATATGATGCCATACCACTGGTATTGTTTGTGTTCGCTGGGCTGGTGATCTACCCCCGCCTGTACCGACGACATCCCAGCTTGTTCACTCATGCACTGGTGATCAGTGCAATACCGGAAGTGATTACCCAGCTTCATATGACCTTTGGTTCCACCGCCTTGTTCGACAATCACTTCAACATCGCCCACTTCATGAAAGTCGTTGCCTATACCGTTCCACTCATGGGTTTGATGCTGGATTACATCCGTGCTCAACAGGCATTACAGTTGAAAATCGTTGAGCACCTGCAAATGGAGAAAGCATTACAGACCAGCGAAACACGTCAGCGAACAATCCTGGAAACGGTAGCCGATGCCATCATCACCATCGACAGAAAAGGCCACATTCAAACCTTCAACCCTGCCGCCGAAAAAATATTCGGCTATCCCGCCAATGACGTCATCGGCAACAACGTCTCGATGCTTCTGCCCGACCAGGAACAAAACGAGCATAAAAACTATACTGCGAAATCCCTGTTACATGCGCCACGCATTATCAACCAGGACCGAGAACTACAGGGGCAGCGTAAAGACCGCTCCCTGTTTCCGCTCGCACTCAATGTCGCCCCCATGGAACTGGAAGGACAACGGGGATTTGTCGGCGTCCTGCGTGACATCACCGAACGCAAAAACAACGAAAGCATACTGCAAACAGCGACTGACGAGGCCAACGCAGCCAGCTTGGCCAAATCCAGCTTTCTGGCCACCATGAGCCACGAAATCCGCACTCCCATGAATGCAATACTGGGCATTCTCGGCCTGCTCAAAGACACCCCCCTGGACGAACAGCAGAAGCAACTGGTACAAATCGGTCATGGATCAGGCGAACTGCTGCTAACCATCATTAACGACATACTCGACTTCTCCAAGATGGAAGCCGACAAGCTGCAACTGGAACATACCGATTTCGACCTGCACCATCTGCTCACCCATAGTGTCGAACTGCTCAGACCGCAGGCTGACCGCAAGGGTCTCACCCTTGCGCTGATCCTGGAACCGGATCTGCCTCACGATGCCAACGGCGACCCGGAGCGGCTGCGCCAAATTCTGATTAACCTGATCAATAATGCCACCAAATTTACCCCTCATGGCAGCATCACCGTCAACGCCTCTACCGATTCAATCCAGGGTGACGCCTTTACCCTCCGTTGCACGGTGAAAGACACCGGTATCGGCATCTCCAAAGAACATCAGGCCACCCTGTTCGACGAATTCACCATGGCCGACCAAAGCCACGCCAGACACCATGAAGGCACAGGATTGGGGCTGGCCATCTGCAAACGCCTGGTCTCGCTGATGCACGGCAGCATTAACGTAACCAGCAAGCCTGGAAACGGCAGCACTTTCTGCTTTACCGCAACACTGACACCCCCGACAAAACAGGCAGGCAACACTAACCCGGCACGGGATAAACCTCGACAACACCCTCTCAACAACACCCGCATCCTGTTGGTGGAAGACAATCCCGCCAACCAGATTGTGGTCAAGAGCATTCTGCAATACGCCAACCTGCAAGTGGACATCGCCGCTAATGGTCGCGAGGCCATCGAAGCCGTGCGTAACCTGCCCTACGATATCGTGCTGATGGATATCTCCATGCCGGAAATGGATGGCATGACCGCCACTCGTGAAATTCGTCAGCTCCCCGGACGGCTGGGCAGACTGCCCATTATCGCTCTCACCGCCCACGCCCTGTCGGGAGACCGGCAACGCTTCCTTGATGCAGGAATGAATGACTACCTGAGCAAACCCATAGACCGTGCCGCCATGCTGCACTGCATCGCCCATTGGACCGCCATCACGCCCCAAAACCCACAAGCTGATTCAATAACAACTCAAGCCGACACATCACCTGCCGATACCGAGGATAAGATTCTGACCCCGGATGTGATCTCATCCGTAGAGCCATTTGTAGACGAAGACGTGTTGCAACAACTGGTGCATAACACTGCACCCGATATCGCCCTGAAGCTGCTGGCACTCTACATCGAAGATGTCCGAAAGCGGGTAGAACACATCCAGGAAACCATCACGAAACATGACATCAAGACCCTGGAGTTTAAAAGTCACACCCTGAGCAGCCTTGCCGCTGCCCATGGCAATGCGAAGCTACACAGCCTCGCACGGAAAGTGGAACACCTTTGCCAGGAGGGCAAACATGAACAAGCACTGCTGGAGGTTGTTTCATTATCATCGGTTGCCAATGAGTCCCTTCGTTTATTGGCAGAACGCGCTGACAAGGGATTTACAACAGAAGAAAAATGATGAGTGATAAACCCAACGTACTGCTAGTGGAAGATGCCGCCCCCCAGGCAGCACTCTTCCAACAATATCTGAAAGATGAAATGATCAACCTGACCCTCGTGGAAACAGGCGCAGACGCCAAGACAACCATCACCGCACATCCCCCCGAGCTGGTGCTGCTTGATCTCAAACTACCCGACATGGAAGGCCAGGAAATTCTTCACTGGATAAAGCAACAGGCATTCCCCACCTCTGTGATTATCATCACCGGCCACAGCTCAGTAAACGTAGCCGTTGATGTAATGCGTATCGGTGCCGAAGATTTTTTGGAAAAGCCGGTTACAGCCAGTAGATTACAAACAACCGTCAAAAACCTGCTTGAAAAATCTCGCCTGAAAAATTTAGTGGCTGAATATCAGAGCACTTTTGATCGCAAACAGTACCACGGTTTCATCGGACACAGCCTGCCAATGCAAGCTGTCTACCGCATCATCGATGCCGCCGCACCCAGCAAAGCGACCGTTTTCATCACTGGCGAAAGTGGAACCGGCAAAGAAGTCTGCGCCGAAGCAATCCACGCGCAGGGCTCACGCGCCAAGCAACCTTTTGTTGCCCTGAACTGCGGTGCTATCCCGCGTGACCTGATGGAAAGTGAAATTTTCGGACACATTAAAGGTGCCTTTACCGGAGCCTCTGCTGAACGCAAGGGTGCCGCCTCACTCGCTGACGGCGGCACTTTGTTTCTGGACGAAATCGGTGAAATGGAACTGGATCTGCAAACCAAACTGTTACGCTTCGTCCAGACCGGCAGCTTTCAGAAAGTCGGCGACAGTAAACCACAGAACGTAGACGTGCGTTTCATTTGCGCAACCAACCGCGACCCACTGGAAGCAGTAGCGGCAGGACGCTTTAGAGAAGACCTCTACTACCGGTTACACGTAGTGCCGCTGCACCTGCCACCCTTGCGTGAACGTGGTAATGACATCATGGACATTGCCCGGCACTTTCTCATCACCTATGCACAGGAAGAAGGCAAAGCGTTCACCGATTTTACCTCGGAAGTTGAGGTTATCCTGCGCCGTTACAACTGGCCCGGTAACGTGCGCCAATTGCAAAACGTTATCCGCAATATCGTCGTGCTGCATGATGACAAAACCGTCGCCCAGGTTCACCTTCCACCGCCACTGAACACCTCCCTCAACGAGCTGGAAATATCCCATCTGCTTCAACCACAACAACAAACACAGGCCACCGATAGCCATGGCCCCATAAAACCTCTGGCCAACGTTGAACGTGATGCCATCGAACAAGCCATTGAAATCTGTGACGGTAATATTCCAAAGGCCGCGGCCTTGCTTGATGTCAGTCCATCTACGATCTATCGGAAAAAACAAGGGTGGGAAGTGGAAAGCAGATGAATGTAACAATAGCGGCCTAATGGGAGTTTACAATCCGACAGGAGCATTTTATGCGCCATAAAAAATAAGTATAAGCCTATAAATCGAAAAAATCCGCTTGGCCTGAAACAGAACATCTACTCGCCTGACCGAATTTTGGCATTAGTCAATTCCTTTGATTCAATCGCTACAGGTATATCATCATTCCGGCGTAAGCCAGAATCCAGTGATCAAATCTCCCCTGGACACTGACCTTGGCTTTAATGTCCTGCGTTTCTACCGCTTACATCCTTGTAGGCGTGCGCCAGCGTGATGTGAAGATGTGTTAATACCCCTTGCTGCGAGATTGTTTATTGATGACAATATTGCCTTGGAACAACAGCGGATGACCATAAATAGCTGTAGACCATACAGAAAAACCAAAAGATGATCATGGCGTTAGATCATGTTAGTTTAGACGACAGTGGAATTCGGGTTTGTGATGAGTATTATTCATCAAGGTTTTAAACCTGAAACAAATTCACTTTCAGGAAAAACGGTATTCAGGCTGAATGCCAGCTACTACATAACTTTAGCGATCTGATCTCCATAGGAGATGTACTTCTGATCGTATTGCTGTCATAAAGGAGAACAGCATGCATGTTGCAACCGCCGACTCAACGAGTGAGTCTTCCAAAGAAGCCGCAGGTCAACTTTGGGAACAGCTTTCAACCCGCCTGGGCAGCCCTCCTGACTGGATTGTTATTGCCCCATCCGTCAGCTACGACATTTCCCAATTACAGCAAACATTAAATAGCCTCGGGGCCAAACGTTTCCACGGAAGCACTTCCTGTCTTGGGGCAATGACCGAACGTGGTGTGGTCAATACCGAAGGACGAGGTATTGCCGCCTTCGGTATTGCTGACCCTGATGGAGATTATGGTGTTGGCGAGGCAACGCTGGATGCGTCAGCCTCGCCGGAGGCAGCTGCCTGCCAAGCTCTGGACAAGGCACTCAGTGATGCCGGACGGCCCGGAGAAATGCCCGGCCTGATATGGATCAGTGCTCCTCCCGGTTGTGAAGAAAGAGTGATCAACGGGCTTGAAAGTTCCCTCGGAGCAGGAGTACCCATTGTCGGCGGCAGCTCTGCCGACAACGATGTCAGTGGCCAATGGGCCCAACTGACCCAAGCAGGTGTGTACCTCGACGCCGTTATCGTCTCAGTACTGTTCCCATCAACAGAACTCTATTTTGCGTTCCACAGTGGTTATGAGCCAACCGAAATAAAAGGTCGTGTGACACGTGCCGATGGTCGTATTTTGTATGAGATTGATGGGCGCCCGGCGGCAGAAGTTTATGATGACTGGACCGGTGGCGTGCTCCAGGATGCGTTTGCGACAGGTGAGCAAAACGTGTTGCCTCTGACAACACTGCACCCACTAGGCCGAGTGGTCGGTAGCGTTGGCGGTACAGCCTATCATCAACTATCTCACCCAGACCATATTACCCCGGAACGGGGTCTGAGCTTATTCTCAAATGTTGAGGAGGGTGATGAGTTTTGGTTAATGCAAGGAACCCGGCACAGTCTGGTCGAACGAGCGGGACGCGTGGCTCGGGCGGCAATGCGAACCGGCGATATCAAGCCCGATGATGTTGCCGGTGGTTTGGTGATTTACTGTGCTGGCTGCATGTTAACGGTCCAGGATCAGATGGATAACGTGGTTGGACACCTTAATGATACCTTGGAAAGACGCCCTTTCCTGGGCTCATTTACCTTTGGCGAACAAGGCTGCTTTATCGGTGGTGAAAATCGCCATGGAAATCTGATGATTTCAGTACTGCTGCTGGGTAATGCCCCTGTGTAGCACATGAAGCAAGTAACATGAAGCAAGTAAATGAAGAACTCCGAGAGAGTTTAGTCGAACTTCAAGCGCAGCTTGAACAGGAACGAGCACTACGCCGGGAAGGTGATTTACTGCTGTCCAGCGTGAGTTGTCTGGCAACGGCGCGAGACCCCGAGGCCGTTTATGCCGTGCTTGTCGATGTGCTAGGCCCATTGTTGCACTTTGATGTTGCCGCCTTGTTTTTGGTTGATGAGGCTACCTTGGTATCAATGGCTACAGAGGACCACCCACTCGCTGGGGTTCGATTGAATATCGACTCCGCTTTACAGCGAGTATTGCACGGCAAACCTGTGGCGGTCTTTGATACCTCAAAGCAGCCTGCCTGGGCAGCACAACCCCCCACCTTGCTGAACCGCGTCCGTTCGGCGTTGCACATTCCCATTTTTGCTGGAGAAAGTGTTGCCGTACTGGTTTGCGTCCATGCAAAAAAAGGCTTTTTCGCCACCCGCCATACCCGTATTGCACAACGCATTATGCCGATGGTATCGGCCGCCTTGCTCTCTATCCAGGGCTTTCAACTACGACTTAAAAGCGAGCAACAAAATCAGGCTGCAACTGCGATCGCAACGCACCGCGACCTTCTTGAACGAGCCCTGGGCAGTGTGGGAGCCGGTGTTGGCCATGTGACATCAGCAGACCTGACTCCTCTCGGGTGTACCCTGCATGAAATTCTTGCGGATTGGAAAACGCCAGATGCTTGGTGGTTACACTACCGCAACCTCTTGAGTCTCGGAAATACGGTGCGTATCAATGATACCAGCCCAACGGGCAATCGCTTTACTCATGAAGCCACGTTGATGGAAACCACAAACGATGATCAACTATTGCTGATCGCCGATGTCACCCGCTGGGTGCTTGCCGAGCAGGCCTTGCAAAACATGAACACCGAATTGGTTGTTGCACGCGACACAGCACTCTCGGCAAATCGAGCCAAATCTAATTTTCTCGCCAACATGAGCCATGAACTGCGCACACCGCTGAATGCCATTATAGGCTATACCGATTTACTGACCGAGGACGCACAAGCACACAACGAAACAGAAACACTTGGCTATCTTAAGCAAGTATTACAGGCGGCCACGCAACTACTATCCCTCATCGAGGATATCCTTGATTTGTCTAAAGTCGAAGCTGAGCACATGAATATGAATATGGGCTGGATCGATTTAGATAGCTTACTTGAAAACGTTCGTGAAACAATTGCACTTGCTGTTAAACAACATGGCAACACCTTGCGAATCGCACACAAGATACCCCAGAGAAAAATCTGGGCTGACCAGGCACGCTTACAACAAGTGCTCTTAAATCTCCTGTCGAATGCTGCCAAGTTTACAAGCGCCGGCATCATTGACATTCATGTTACCTTGCGTCGCGAAAATAATGGCCAGGAACAATTCGCATTCGAGGTACGAGATACCGGGGTTGGTATTCCAGCGAATCGCCTGGAGGATATTTTTCAGCCATTCTCCCAGGTGGATACCAGTAGCACCCGACGTTATGGAGGCACCGGTCTTGGATTAACAATCAGTCGCAGTTATTGTGAATTAATGGGCGGCAGCTTGACCGTCACCTCAACGGTAAACGTCGGATCAACATTCACCGTATTGTTACCCGTGACCGACCCGCCACATAACGACAAGGAAACATACACAAAAAATGAGCGTAATACTGAACAAATAAACGACCTCGCAGCAAGCTGAACGGATATTAACATCGTCATGTCACACTAGAGGAGACGACCTCTGGATTCCGGCCTACGCCGGAATAACGATATTCGCAATAAGTGGCAAGGAGTCAGCCTCATAAAAATTAAAAATGGACGAGGCACTAAATATTCCCAAGCATACCCCGCATAAATAGCGTATAAAAAAACAGGAGAAAATGTCATGCATACAACGCTGGTCAACGTCACTGTCAAAACCGAATACATTGATAACTTTATTGCCGCAACACAGTTGAACCATGAAGCATCGGTGCAAGAACCCGGAAATTTGCGTTTTGATATACTACAAATGGCGGATACCCCTAACCAGTTCGTCCTTTACGAAGCTTATCGTAACGCTGACGCCGCAGCGGCACACAAAGAAACCGCGCATTATCTGACATGGCGAGAAACTGTTGCTGACTGGATGGCATCACCACGCCAGGGAGTACACTATGTCGGATTATTCCCGGAGTACTAAATCAATGGAACTAACTGCATTTTCCACCGTCCCTCTGCCACGAATTATTTTTGGTGAAGACAGCCACAAACAACTGCCATCCCTAGTGGCAGCCTATGGCCGTCAACTACTTCTGGTTACCGGTGCCACATCTTTTTGTGCGACACCCTATTGGTCGCAGCTTCAGGATGCCTTAGAAGCTGCCGGATTGCAGTGGAACACTGTCATCATCGACGGAGAACCATCGCCACAACAGGTGGACCGGATCGTGACACAATTTCACCAAACCGGCATTAACAGCGTCCTGGCAATTGGCGGCGGCAGTGTATTGGACGCAGCCAAAGCCATTGCCGGGCTCTTGCCACAAGGGAATTCGGTCATGGATTATCTGGAAGGTGTCGGTCGAGGCCTTGACTATAAAGGCCCAGCCATACCTTTCATTGCGGTACCCACTACCGCCGGTACAGGCAGTGAAGCCACCATGAATGCGGTACTCAGTGAGCAAGGCTGCAATGGTTTCAAAAAGTCATTTCGCCACCCTGATCTGGTGGCCGAGATTGCCGTTGTCGATCCGCTGTTGCTGGACTCTTGCCCACCCGCACTGATTGCCGCCAACGGTATGGACGCCTTCACCCAGTTGTTGGAATCCTACCTATCGTGCCGCGCAAACCCGCTGACAGATGCCTTGGCATGGAGCGGTCTGGAAGCGATGAGCCAACATTTTTTTGACGCCTGGGAAGGCGGTGACAGCATAGCGGCCCGGCAAGGCCGTGCTGGTATCGCTTATGGCGCACTGATTTCCGGCATTACCCTGGCACAAGTCGGCCTGGGCTCTGTGCATGGTCTCGCATCGCCACTCGGAGCCTACTTCCCCATTCCTCACGGCGTTGTATGCGGCACACTGGTCGCAGCAGCCACTGAAGGTAATATTCGCAGCCTGCACCAACGCCAGCCAGATAGCCCTGCACTTGAAAAATATGCACGGCTTGGTCGTTTATTGAATCCTGATACAAAATTAACAGACCCTCAGGCACAGGAAGCATTGATAGCAACACTTTATGAATGGACCCAACGACTGTCGCTTCCGCGACTGAGTCACTATGGTGTCCAGGCATCGGACGTGGATAACATCGTCGCCGGTTGCCGTGGCGGTAGTATGCGCACCAACCCGATTGTGTTAACCGACAACGAAATACGTGAAATTATTGAGTCGCGATGCTAGGAGTCTATTTTAAGGTCACATGCCCATCATCAATAGGAGGTATCCTCAATTAATAATAGCCAAGCAGGGTAGTATTTTACGCGCCAATTAATTCATAACTCTCCTGGCAAGTAATACAACAATTATTATGCGTATTAAACACACCTTACTTCATTCAAAAAAACTACTTTTGTACTCTACGTATCGGTGTCACACTCCAACTTTTCCAGCTCCAACTCTGCCTGCACAATATAAATAAAATCATCCAGAATTTCCCAAATATTCAGAATATTGGTATTGAGCATCTGGTTGATTTTACCCAACGCAACCGGATCAACGCCAATTTTTTCATCACCACTGGTTTCAAATAAAGCGAGCATGCTGGTTATGCTCTGGACAATCTCAGCTTCATCAGCAATCTTACGCCGCATTTCGATATAGCGACGCAGCAGCTCGGGACTGATTCCTGAAATTTGGGAAATTTCGGTATTCAAGTTTGTCGGCTCCTTCTGTGAATCAAAATATATCATGCTCGCGTCACAGCACCACGCAATATATTGCGGCTTTAATTATTTTCTGCTTGTAAATACAATGGATACTTCAAATGACAAAAATGCCAAGTGATGAACTACGTGAGCATATTGCAATCACAGAATATATCGCCGCTGAGATCCAGGCGATATGTGCCCGCCATGAACAAAAGAGGAAGGAACGAGATCTATAAAAACCAGTATCAACAAGATTAGACTCGGTTGATTTTTTGGTGTCATTTACGAATTCAAAAAATAGATATTTTTAACCTCCTCGTAAGGTTGATCCCTCAATTTAAACAATTACCATCACCTATAATATGTACTTTTTTTCCTGATACTAACGAAGTCATAATAAGTGATTGCCAAGACCTCCCCAATGGAGAACTAACATCAAAAGTGAATTGAGCACTATTTTGATTTCAGCGATAAGGGTGATCAAAAAAAGAGCATAGTCTCTGCGTACCATCGCAAGCGCACCTTTATCGGTGTTATCCTGTTCGCTGGAAACAGGAGTCACTCTGGCAAGGGGGGTGTGACTCCGGGGCAAAGTATGAGCAAAAGACCACCAATGTGTCCAATCAACTTTATCCAGGCATGGCGCATTGATCATAACAAACAGTTTCTGTATAGCATCGACAGTTTGCATGAACTGCCAGCCTTTTAGCCTGGTATTCCTGCCTTCATCTTCCAAAAATCGGGGGACTAGCCCGGGTGTATGTGCGAGCAGTTTTTGATCAGGATAAGTCTGGGTATATTGTTCTACTCTCTTTACGTACCAACGACAGGCGCTTCCCTTAACACCTTGTTTTTGAACGAATTCAATGTATCAATCCCAGAGTCTGGCAACAGCATTGTCCATTTTTGACTTGTTATTATTCATATGTTAGCGTCCCTGCCATGTATATGGATTTCATTTTACAACATGCTGTTTTAGCATACAGTAATATGAAGTTCGTAATTATCCAATATACAGATTCTGTCTAGCACCATAATTAGTGATTCTGTATATTGTACTGTTAGCAATACAAAAGTCTGAATTTATAATGAAATTAAGTGATTCATTACTCAATGAACCTGAACCAGGTGTACCAATTAGAAGGTATATGAGTCTTGAAAAATTAATCTATCTTTTGTCTGAGTCATCTTTATACTTTTCAAGATCAACCACTTTTAATGATCCGTGGGAGGGTATACATAGCATAAAGGCTATGAAAGACTCGAGTTCACTCAAAGCGTATGTAAGCGATATTAAGGAAGCAGAAAAACAAATAAATGAACTAAATGACATTTCAATTCGTAATTTTGCTTATGCTAGTTGTTGGAGTACTGGCTACGAATCAGCTTTACTCTGGGATGCAAGGTGGGTTGGAAAAAACTCTGTTGCTGTCGAATCTTCCGTCTCTAAACTTGAAAATTCAATTAGCGCTAGTATTGATTATTACCTTGCCTATGTAGATTATGTGCCTCAAGATGAAATTTTAACTGAAAAAGATATTATAAAGGCTCTCTATCATAAACGGTTTCCATTTAGGCATGAGGAAGAAGTACGAATTGTGTTGTTTGATACTACAAATAAAATTGGAGTACCAGTTGAGGTTTCTATTAAGGATCTGATTAGCCATATAGTTGTATCACCAATGGCTGATGCATTGTTCTATGACGCTGTAAGTAAGATAGCAAAACAGTATCTTCCTGAAACATATAGTATACGTAAATCACAGGTTTATACTGATATCTGGAAACGATACTAATAATGAAGAATAAAAGTAATGTTCGAGCATTATTTGCTAATCGGATAGCCAGGGGTTTTTCTCCCCCGGCTTCCACAACACCCTGCATGCGGCTCCGCACAGGGCGTTTCATCTAGCATGGTGAAGCTTAATCCATCCATCACGTAGCGCATATAGCCCTTGA
>Ga0316204_10001077_pt1 | contig 80986 bp, 76 predicted proteins | sample 6monrhotite_MG_2_FD_205661 | JGI IMG/M metagenome (GOLD analysis project Ga0316204, IMG submission 205661) | Microbial mat bacterial communities from mineral coupon in-situ incubated in ocean water Damariscotta River, Maine, United States -... | ecosystem: Environmental > Aquatic > Marine >... | reverse complement strand
AAAGCTGTTGCCAAAAAAGCAATGGTAAGTACGGCAATCGTAAAGCGTTTGCCAATACTATCTGTTATTGTCTGAAAGTGGGATGCTTTATTCTTTGAAAAGGCCGTATTGCTCCATAATTGGGTAAGGTAACTTTGTGACACCGATTTTAAAACCTCAACCTGTAATACACCACCTTGTTGCTTTCCGCCAGCAAATAATTTATCGCCAGAAGTTTTTGCAACGGGTTGCGACTCACCAGTAACAAAACTATAATCGATTTGAGCTTCTCCAGAAATCAAAACACAATCCACCGGAAGTATTTCCTGATTTCGAATCAATAATCGATCACCAGTTTTTACTTCATAAATCTGAATGTTTTCCTCATTATTTTCTTCGTCAATTCTAGAAACTGCGATTGGAAAATAGGACTTATAATCTCGCTCAAAAGAAAGAAAACCATATGTTTTTTGCTGAAAAAACCGTCCTACCAATAAAAAGAAAACCAGCCCTGTTAAACTATCAAAAAAGCCAGAACCCAAATCAAAAATGATATCAATTGTGCTTCGTAAGAACAGTGTGAAAATACCCAAAGCAATTGGCACATCAATATTCAATAGTTTTGAACGCAAACCTTTAATTGCCGTTATGAAGTAGCCTCTTGCAGCATAAAAAACTACGGGCAATGAAAAAAGGAACATCAACCATCTAAAAACAACTTTGTACTGGTCTAACCAATATTCTTGTACTTCAAAATATTCTGGAAAAGATAATAACATTACATTACCAAAGGCAAAACCTGCAACTCCCAACTTATAGATTAGGCTTCGGTCTACAGTATTTTTCTTTTCAGAATAATCTTCCAAAGAAATATGAGGTTCGTATCCTATTCTTGCCAATAAAACAACTAAGTCTTTTAAAGAAAAATCAGTTATACTATAGGTTATACGGACTTTCTTTTTAGGAAAATCTACCTGTGCACTTTTAACCGAAGGATGTAATCGATTTAAATTCTCTAGAACCCAGATGCAAGAACTACAATGTATGTGAGGAATTAAAAGATTTGCGACCTGAACCTCTTCTTCATCAAACTCAACGAGCTTTTTGATGATATCTTCATTGGTCAGATAATCAAACTTGCCCAAGACTTCGTTTGGTGTAGCCCCTGCCCCTTTTTCTAAATCATAGTAATAAGAAAGGTCATTGGTGCTAAAAATCTCATACACCGTTTTACAACCATTGCAGCAAAAAACCTTGTCATCAAAAACAACTTGGGTTTTATCACTAGGATCTCCACAATGATAACACGTAGTAATATCCATTAACATTTGCATTATACCTAGCACAAAGGTGAAATAAGCACTTCTTTTAAAACATGATAAATGTCAGCTTTTTAGGTCAGGTGTCCCTTTATCTTTGTAATCGATATGATAAATTCAGTACGTTTTTAGCAAATAATCTGTAATTTTAAGTGTCAGGTAAATCAGGTAACCATGGAAGATAGCAGATGTGAAAATTGCATTATTAGACAGTTCAATTCTCTTCGTGCTATGAGTAAAGAAGAGTTGAAAAATGTTTCCGATTCCAAAACCACTAAAACCATTAAAAAAGGAGAACCTTTATTTGAAGAAGGTGATAAACTTAATGGTGTTTATTGCGTACGTAATGGTGTTTCCAAACTTTCTAAATTAAGTCCAAACGGTAAAGACCAAATTGTAAAGCTCGCTACAAAAGGGGAAGTGATGGGTCAACGGTCTGTAATAGCTCAAGAATCTGCAAATTTATCTGCGGTAGCGGTTAGCGATATGGAAGTTTGCTTTATTCCAAAAGACAGCATTGAAACAACGCTACATAAAAATCCAAATTTCACCTTGGAAGTATTACGCCATATGGCGCATGACTTGAAAGAAGCAGACGACGTTATCGTAAATATGTCGCAAAAAACCGTAAAGCAAAGAGTAGCCGAAGCCTTTTTATATCTTAAAAATAATTTTGGGGAAGATGATGAAGGTTTTTTAAAATTGACCTTATCACGAGAAGATATTGCCAATGTGGTTGGTACTGCAACGGAATCTGCCATTCGTATTATTTCTGAATTCAAGAAAAAAGAATTGATTCACACTACAGGAAAGAAAATAGGTGTCAAAAACCAACAGAAACTTCAAGATTTAGCGGATGGGTTTTAAGATTGATGGTTGAAAATAAATTAACCTCTTAAAACACTACCAGCATTTTTTGATATCCAAAGAAACAAGGCTAAAATCGCCATACGTTTATTAGTATACGTTATGATAGCAAAAGGCGAAGAGAAAAAACACTTTCCAAAACCTGACATATATCATAGTATTACTATTTATGTGAACGTAATTTTACCTCATCTTAAACTACATTGGGATGAAACGGATACTTATACCTACAGATTTTTCAGAAAACGCTTGGAACGCAATTTCGTATGCTATGCAATTATTCTGCAATGAAGATTGTGAATTTTTTTTATTGAACACTTATACACCCGTAATACCGAGCAGTCGCTTTATGGCTCCAATTATTGACGGTGTTAAAATTGAAGATGCCATACGATTCAATTCTGAAAACGGGTTGCTCAAAACCGTTGAACGGATACAAAAAACATTCCATAATCATAAGCATAGTTTTGAGACAATATCGTCCTTCAATCTTTTGGTGGATGAAGTAAAAGATGCTGTTGATACTTATAAAATTGATTTGGTTATTACAGGCACTAAAGGCGCCTCAGGCATGGATGAAGTCTTTATGGGAAGCAATACTGTGAGGATTATAAAAAGCGCAAAAAAATGTCCCGTATTATCAATACCAGAGCACTTTTGTTTTAGTAAACCATCTGAAATCGCTTTTGCTACTGATTTTAATCGTTTCTATACGATTTCAGAACTTCTTCCTCTTGTAGAATTAGCGAAATCATTCGAAGCAACTATTCGCATTGTACATGTGCAATATGAAATTAAGGCACTGACCGAACTTCAACTATTCAATTTAAATATGTTACGCAAATATTTTGTTGATGTAGAGCACTATATTCATACGGTTTCTGAGCTAAATTCTGTTTCTCAAACCTTAGAGATGTTTTCTAAAGAAATGGATATTCATTTACTAGCCATGTTGAATTATCAGCACAGCTATATGGAGCGCATGACTCGAGAACCTATTGTAAAGCGTACTGCTTTTCATACACAAATTCCATTATTGGTGATTCCAGAACTTGGTATGGAAGTGAATTCAAAAAGAGAACTACAAGAAGAAGAATTGGTTCATCTATAATTTTGTCGCCCAATTGGGTTGTCCTCATAAAAATCTTCAAACGTCTTGTCCGTAGTGTATTTATCAGTCAGTACTTTGTAAACCATATATACAATCATAATTTGACCAAATACCGTTAAATAAAATACCCAATTAAACGGAAAATTCATGCTTACCATAATCGTGAGAATGACCAATAAAAAAGTTGTGAAGGCCACCATACTCATTGCAGAGGTTTTCATAATTTCATTTTTGTTTAACAATTTATAACAAAATGATAAACGGAAAATATTTTTAAGAAAGATTAACAGCAATAAAAAAAGCTCCTCATTAATTGAGGAGCTTTCTGTTTCGTGCGGGCGGAGAGACTCGAACTCTCACACCTTGCGGCACTAGATCCTAAGTCTAGCGTGTCTACCAATTCCACCACGCCCGCGTAACCCGAATTTATCGGGATGCAAATATAAATCAATTTTCGTATTGTGAAATAGCAAAATTGATTATTTCGATTTACTGTTTAAAAATTTGAATTTGCTGTAACAGGTTTCGTAATTTTAAGGCATTCTAAAAAACCGCATGGATACCATAAAAAATTATATTACTACTCACAAAGACCGTTTTTTAACCGAATTGATTGATTTACTTAAGATTCCTTCAATTAGTGCAGACTCAGCTTATTCAAAAGATGTTTTAAAAACCGCTGAGCTTGTTGAACAATCACTAAAAAATGCTGGATGTGATACTACTGAAATTTGCAAAACAAAAGGCTACCCTGTTGTATATGGAGAGAAAATTATAGATTCTAATTTACCGACTATATTGGTATATGGGCATTATGACGTGCAACCACCAGATCCTATTGATTTATGGACATCACCACCTTTTGAACCCGTCATCAAAAAAACGGATTTACACCCTGATGGGGCAATTTTTGCCCGAGGAGCATGTGATGACAAAGGCCAAATGTACATGCATGTTAAGGCCATTGAATTCATGATTAAAAATGACTTGTTGCCATGTAATGTCAAAGTCATGATTGAAGGTGAAGAAGAAGTAGGCAGTGATAGTTTGGCTGACTTTTTAGAAGACCACAAAGAAAAACTTTCTAACGATATTATTTTGATTTCTGATACCGGTATGATTGCCAATGACGTTCCTTCAATTACTACCGGTTTGAGAGGTTTAAGCTATGTAGAAGTGGAAGTTACGGGACCAAATCGCGATTTGCATTCTGGTATTTACGGCGGGGCGGTTCCTAACCCCATTAATGTGCTAAATAAAATGATTGCCTCCTTACATGATCAAGACAATCGCATTACCGTAGAACATTTTTACGATAATGTAGAAGAAGTATCTACTGAAGAACGTGGTGAGATGGCAAAGGCACCCTTTGATTTAGAAGAATATAAAAAGGCGTTAGATATTGGCGATGTAATGGGAGAAAAAGGATATTCTACCTCAGAACGTTACTCTATAAGACCTACACTTGATGTCAATGGTATTTGGGGTGGTTATATTGGCGAGGGTGCTAAAACAGTTATTGCAAGTAAAGCTTATGCTAAAATATCTATGCGATTGGTGCCACACCAAGACCCTGATGAGATTACAGAATTGTTCATCAAACATTTTGAAGCTATTGCGCCAAAGGGTGTCAAAGTTAAAGTGACTCCCCACCATGGTGGATTGCCTTATGTGACCAATATGGATAGCCTAGGTTATAAAGCTGCAGCAAAAGCCTATGAAAAAACCTTTGAAAAAACTCCTATTCCTGAACGTACTGGTGGAAGTATTCCTATCGTAGCACTTTTTGAACAAGTATTAGGTAGTAAAACTATTCTAATGGGCTTTGGTTTAGATAGTGATGCCATTCACTCACCAAATGAACATTTTGGGGTTTGGAATTACTTGAAGGGTATTGAAACCATTCCGTATTTCTATAAATATTTTACTGAGTTGAACTCTTAGTTTGTTTTCTTTACATATTTGGTAATTATGACAATTTGCTGAGCACCAACTTTACCCTCAATATATTCAGCGTTTTCACGGTCTAAAGAAATTCGTCGTACAGCGGTGCCTTGCTTTGCCACCATACTAGAGCCCTTTACTTTTAGGTCTTTGATTAGCACAACATTGTCACCATTTTCTAAAATGACTCCATTCACATCTCTATGTATGATTTTCTCACTTTCTGAAAGTCCCTCTCCCGTAGCTTTTGCCCAATTTAAGGTGTCATCTTCTAAATACATGATATCTAGCAAATCTTTAGGCCAACCCTCCGCTTGTAATCGAGAAAGCATTCGCCATGACACAACTTTAACCGCTTCATGCTCGCTCCACATACTGTCATTTAAACAACGCCAATGATTAGAATCGGCGCTATCCGTTTTCTCAATTTGATTGATACAGGTTTCACATGCCAAAAGACTTCCATCTAAACCCCCGGAAGAAACTGGCGGCACCTCATATACTTTCAAGTTTGTTCTTTTAGCACATAATTCGCAAGAAGTATTACTTCTATTCTGAAGGTCTTCTAATAAGCCCATTATCATATTAATTTGTCATTACAAACTTAACTCATTTAAAAATTATTCACTCTACACTTGTAGAATTAAAATATTTACTCTATGTTTGTAGAGTTAATTCTAAGAACGTAGAACATGCAATTATCAAAAACGGAGGAAGAGCTCATGAATATTTTATGGAAGCATAAAAAAGCTTTTATGAAAGATTTATTAGATGCTTATGAAGAGCCTAAACCAGCTACAACGACCATAGCCACTTTGTTAAAACGAATGACGGATAAAGGTTTTATAGCCTATAAGAGTTTTGGGCGATCAAGAGAGTATTATCCCTTAGTAAAAAAGAAGGACTACTTCTCTAAACATGTAAACGGGCTTATAAAGAACTTTTTTAATGACAGTCCATCACAATTTGCATCATTCTTTACGCAATCAACCGACTTGAGTAAAACAGAACTGGAAGCATTAAAAAAACTAATTGACCAAGAAATAAAAAGAAAATAAGATGTTGGTATATCTTTTAAAATCTGCGGCATGCATGGCCCTATTGTTACTTTTTTATAAAGTGCTTCTTGAAAAAGAAAATATGCACGTATTCAAGCGGTTTTACCTTTTGGCGGCTTTAGTAGCATCGTTGTTAATACCCAATCTTGTATTTATTGAATATGTTGAGCCAACTGTAGTGACCTATTCTTCTATCGAAACCGCCAAGGAAACGCCTTTAGGCAATCCAATTTATGAACCTAGAGACATCAACGTTATTAATTGGAATTTAATTGTTTGGACAATTTATAGTTTAGGGCTCATTGGTTTTGGGTTCCGGTTTTTTGGAAACCTTCTTCAAATCATCAATCGAATACGAAAAAATCCAAAACTGAAACAAAAGTTCAGCATTAAAGTGCTTTTGCAAAAACAATTACCTCCTCACACCTTTTTTAAATATGTCTTTTTAAATAAGGCCAAATTTGAAGCTAATGAAATACCTAAGGAAGTGGTGCTACATGAAGAAGTACATGCTAGACAACGCCATAGTATTGATGTAGTCTTTATTGAACTTTTACAAGTTATTTTATGGTTTAATCCGCTTATTTATTTCTTTAAAAAATGCATCAAATTGAACCATGAGTTTTTGGCGGATAGCGCAGTTTTAAAAAAGCATATTTCTACTGCCAATTATCAAAACACTTTGTTATCCTATTTATCACGTGACTATTCAAAAGAAAATCAGTCAATCAATATGGCGAATGCCATCAATTATTCATCAATCAAAAAACGATTTAAAATCATGAAAACAGAAACATCAAAAAAAGCAGTTTTACTACGCAGCATATTAGTGTTACCACTATTCGCACTATTATTATTTGCTTTTAGCACCAAGAAAGAAATTATCCAACCAACTAGTGATAAATCCTTTATAAATTACGACCATACGGCAAGAAGTGTTGAAATCACCATTCTCAAAGATGGTACTTACCTAGTCGAAGGAATCGAAGCCAATAAAGATAACTTAGTAGAAATAGTCAATACACTACATAAAGATATTACATCAGAGACCAGAAAGGAAATTATGAATATTCATCTTGAATCTTCTGAAGAAGTAACGAGAGAAGAAGTTTGGTTCTTTTATAATAGTTTAATGAACTATGGCTTTCATAGGCTTGTAACTGACGATCAAGTAGTCAATATATCAAAGGGAAACAAGCCCCTCGCCATTGAAACCAAAAGGAGTATTACCAATTCCTTTGAAAAGAAAAACATTCAAGAAAGTGCTTCTCGTAAATTAATGGCAGAGTATAATGCTTTAGCCAAAAAGTATAATGAGATGGATAGTAATCGCATGCGTATTTTGAAAGAAGACGTTGAGCGTTTGGAATACATCTATAGTTTAATGTCAGACAAACAAAAAGCAGATGCAGAACCTTTCCCAGATTTTCCCGAGCCGCCACCAGCACCAAAGGCACTAAATGGAACTGCTGCCATAAGTACGCCGCCAGCACCGCCAAAAGTTCTGAAAGGAAAAGCAAGTGATATACCTTCACCACCAGAACCTCTAGCACCGATTGACCATGTTATTGAAATGGCAAAAAGAGGAGCTACTTTTTACAATGAAGGAAAAGAGATTTCTTCAGATAAGGCAATTGAACTTTTAAAGAATAATGAGAGCTTGAACATTTCAACCACAAAAAGTGGCTCTAAGAACCCACAAGTCAGAATATCTAAAAGTCCTATTCGAATTAAAAAGTCATCAGCTTCAAAAATAAATTTAGAAACAGGCAACATTACCGTAAATGGCAACGAACTATTTTATAGCACTAAGAATGGCATAACAAGCTATTTCAATGCTAAAGGTGAGCAAGTTGACCATCAAGGCAAGAAGATTGAAGGGCAATCAACAAAGAATCCAACATTTTATTTTAACAGCAACAAAATATCATCAGTAAAAGCCCATCAGTTGTTAAAAAATAATAAATCTATTCAAGTTGCAACAGAAGATTATAGCAAAGATGAATATGCTATTGTATTGACTGATTTGAGTAAGGTTACTCATAATCAAAACCTCAATAAAAACGACAATCCAAATTCCGTTATTGACCTAACAGAAATGATAGCAAAAGAAGCATCATTTTTCTATAATAATGAACCTATATCAACCGAAAAAGCATTGTGGCTTACTAAAAACACCAACATTGAACGGGTAAATAACAAAGGTTCAAAAAACGGAAAACCTAAGGTCTATCTATGGAAAAAAGTCTAAAAACTATGGAACACCAAATATGTTTTTATCACAAATCACTGTTAAAGCCTTCTAAATGAAGGCTTTTTCTGTAACAAATCATAAATACTTGCGTTAAACAAATACTGTCAGTTTGAACGGAGTCGAGAACCACTGATCTTTCGAATACGCCAAGGTGACACAGAGAACAAATTCATCTAACCAAAACGAACACTATCATGTTACAACGATTTTTTATCTTCTGTTCAGGAGCTGACACCGACATTCTTTCAACTTGTTCAAACGGAGAACGCAATAAATATGCTGGTATAGGCGCCACAGTCTTTTTTACTGCCGTCATGGCTTTTATTGCAAGCGGTTATGCTTTATATACAGTTTTCGATAACGTATATACTGCAATTTTCTTCGGATTAATTTGGGGCCTCCTTATTTTTAATTTGGACAGATATATTGTTTCTACAATTAAAAAAAGAGATAACACCAAAAGTGAGCTATTTCAAGCAGCACCGAGAATTATATTGGCAATCATCATTGCTATTGTAATCTCTAAACCGTTAGAAATGAAAATATTTGAAAAGGAAATTAATCAAGTTCTACTAGAGGAAAAAAATGTAATGACCTTAGAAAATAAAGAGCAATTGGCATTGCAATACACCCCCACAATTGAAGCGCTAAATCAAGATATTTCTAACCTAAAAAGTGAGATTACACAAAAAGAAGCGGAAACCAATGCACTGTATGACACTTATATATCAGAAGCAGAAGGTACTGCTGGAACAGGACTGTTAGGCAAAGGTCCAGTTTATGAAGAAAAACGTCAAAAGCATGATGCTTACTTGACTGAACTTCAATCGTTGAAAGAAATCAATGCGGCTAAAATTGCAGATATTGAATCGCAAATAACAGCGTTAAGTTTAGATTATGATACTGCAGTTACTTCATCACAGCCTATAATCGATGGTTTTGATGGACTTATGGCTCGTATAAATGCGCTGAATAAACTACCATGGTTACCCTCTTTTTTCATTTTTCTACTATTTTTAGCAATAGAAACAGCACCTATTATTGCAAAGCTATTGGCACCAAAAGGGGAATATGATTATAAGTTTGAAGAAGGTGAAAGTGTTGTAGCGACTTGGGTTACCCAAAAAGTAAAACAGCGAAAATTATTGTTATCTACAGACTCCGTAATGAATCAAGAAATTTATGAAGACATCAAATCTGAAGAAGAACTCTACCGCTACAAAAAACAGAAAGCAGAGGAATTATTGCGTCTTCAAGCTGACTCATTTCACAATACTCAGATAAAAGGCCTTTAGGCTTCAATCTTATCGTATGCCTTGAGGGCAATGGTTAGACTATCTTTCCAATGTGGAATAGCAAGATTAAAAGTATTCTTGATTTTTTCTTTGTCAAGAACACTAAATTTCGGACGCTCTGCTGGAGTGGGAAATGCCTCTGAGCGAATTGGTTTTAAGTCTATCTTAATTCCCTGTCCATCAAAAATAGCCTTGGCAAAATCATACCAACTAGCAACGCCTTCGTTACTATAATTATACACTCCATAGTCAATACTATGTGCCTTCACTATATATAAAATAACGTTGGCTAAATCTTTAGCATATGTTGGTGTGCCTACTTGGTCATATACCACTGAAAGTTCTTCGCGTTCATTACCCAACCGTATCATAGTCTTCATAAAATTGTTTCCAAATTCAGAATACAACCACGATGTTCTTATGATAAAATGCTCTTGTAAATTATTGATGATGGCACGTTCGCCCTTGTACTTTGTATCACCATAAAAGCCAATTGGCCTGGCAATTGCTTCTTCACTATAAGGTTCATTCAAATAACCATCAAAAACAAAATCAGTAGAAATATGAATTAATATTGTCTTACTCTCATTGCATGCAAGTGCTAAATTTCGTGCTCCGGTGATATTGACCAATCGTGCTAAATCAGTATTAGATTCTGCCTTATCCACATTAGTAAATGCAGCACAATTTATACAGTAAGCATAGCTATTATTGGTAAACTCTTGATTTACAGTTTCAAAATCAGTAATATCCATGTCAGCAGATGATTTAAAAACAAAATTCAACCCTTCATGACCTGTCTTAGTTAAAGCTTTTAATGTACTACCTAATTGACCTGAGGCTCCGGTTACAAGAATATTCATTTAAATTTTATTAGAATTGATATTTGGGTTAATCTAAAACCAGTTCATTAAAAACGGGTAAAACCATATCCTTTTCAGAAATGATTAACTCTGATTCATCTATTAACCAATCAATATTAAAATCAGGGTCGTTATATAAAACTCCACCCTCTGATTCTTTATTGTAAAAATTATCACATTTATAGAAAAAAGAAGCTGTTTTACTCAAGGTTACAAAACCATGGGCACAACCTCTAGGAACAAACATTTGTTTTTTATTCTCTGAAGAGAGCCTATTTGAAACTACTTTACCAAAAGTTTTCGATTTAGGTCTAATATCAACCGCAACATCTAAAACCTCACCTTCCAAAACCCGTACTAATTTGGCTTGAGCATATTGTCCTTTTTGAAAATGTAACCCTCTTAAAACTCCTCTAGTGGAAAAAGATTGATTGTCTTGCACAAAAAAGGGTTTTGCACCTGTACTATTTTCGAATACCTCTTGATTATAACTTTCAAAGAAATACCCACGTTCATCGCCAAAAACCCTGGGTTCAAGAACAAAACAACCTTCTATTTCTGTTTCTTTTATTTCCATAGGATTAAGATATAACTTCTAACAACCGTTTACTATAACCACTCTTTAAAAATGGTTCAGTCAATTTTTTAAATTGATTTTTTGTAATGTAACCCATTTTATAGGCCGATGACTCTATCGCGCCAATCTTTAAACCTTGACGCTCTTCAATCACCTGTACAAATTGACCTGCCTGCATCAATGATGCAAAGGTACCGGTATCTAACCAAGCTGTTCCCCTATCCATAATACTGACCTTTAATTTACCTCTTTTTAAATATTCTTGGTTCACATCAGTAATCTCTAATTCTCCTCGCGCACTTGGCTTCATGTTTTTTGCAATCTCCACAACATCATTGTCATAAAAATAAATACCCGGTACCGCATAATTCGATTTTGGATTTTGAGGTTTTTCTTCTATGGAAATGGCATTGCCTTCATCATCAAATTCGACAACTCCATAACGCTCAGGATCATTTACATGATAGGCGTAAATGATACCACCATCTGGATCATTATTGGTTTGTAAAAGGTTTTCCAAACCTGTTCCATAAAAAATATTATCGCCTAGTATCAAAGCAACCTTATCATTACCAATGAATTTTTCACCAATAATAAATGCTTGGGCAAGACCATTAGGCTCTTCTTGCACAGCATACTCAAAACGACAACCATATTTTCTGCCATCGCCCAATAGCTTTTTAAACAAAGGCAAATCATGCGGAGTTGAAATAATTAAAATTTCCCAAATTCCAGATTCTAATAAAGTGGAAAGCGGATAATAAATCATTGGTTTATCGTAAACTGGCATTAGCTGTTTACTAACTGCTAATGTTAAAGGGTGCAGTCTAGTTCCAGAACCTCCTGCTAATATGATTCCTTTCATTTTATATTTTTTGTTTTTGGGATTGATTAATTTGGTTACGCAATTGTTGAGTTTTCTTTTTCAACATAGCGCTGCAAGTACCAATCAATAGTTTTTTCTATTCCTGTTTCAAAATTTTCATCAGCCTTCCACCCAAGGTCATTTTCTATTTTAGTAGCATCAATGGCATATCTAAAATCATGTCCTGCCCTATCTTTAACGTAAGTAATTAAATCATGATATGATTTCTTATCGCTGCGCGGACTCTTTCTATCAAGAATATCACAAACCTTTTTAGCTATATAAAGGTTATTTCGTTCATTGCGACCACCAATGTTATACGTTTCACCAGAAATACCTTTCTCATAAGCTAATGAAATTCCTTTACAATGGTCTAAAACGTATAACCAATCACGAATATTAGACCCATCACCATAAATAGGAATAGGCTCTTTAGAAAGTGCCTTTCTAATAATTGTTGGTATCAATTTTTCATCATGCTGTTTTGGACCATAATTGTTAGAACAATTGGTTGTGACCACATTCATACCAAACGTATGGTGATAACTTCTCACTATAAAATCAGATGATGCCTTTGAAGCGCTATATGGACTATTTGGCGCATATGGTGTAGTTTCCATAAACAAACCTTCTTTACCAAGCGTACCATAAACCTCATCGGTAGATACGTGATGAAAACGTGAATTTTTATAAGCCTCTTTGTAAATGCCCGGACCTACCATCCAATGCTTTTTGGCCACATCAATAAGGTTAAAAGTACCTATGATGTTGGTTTGCATAAATGCATCCGGATTCGTAATCGAATTATCTACGTGAGATTCGGCAGCAAAATGGATAACTCCTTTAATGTCAAAACGGTCAAAAAGTTTTTCAACCAAGTTTCTATCGCAAATGTTGCCTTTAACAAAAGTGTATCGCGATTCAGAGTCAGTCTCTTTTAGATTGTCGAGATTGCCTGCATAGGTCAACGCATCTAAATTAACTAGGTGAATATTAGGATTTGTCTCTAGAAAATAGGGAACAAAATTAGAACCAATAAATCCGGCTCCGCCCGTTACCAAAATATGTGTCATAATATTTTTAAGGTTTATTACTACTTATTTTGTAAATATAATCTTACTTATATTTGAAAATCAATTTATGTTGTGAAAGAATGGTTTTTGGTTGTAGAACAGGATAATATAGCATTTTAATATATGAATAACCAATCAATTAACAGATTCAAAACATAATACAAAGGCAATACTTATTTCTCTTGAAAACTTTTTCTTACTTTAGTTAAGGTATAGCCGTTTTAAATGAATGACCAAATTAATGAAAAGCCCTATATTTTAGCCGTTGATGACGAACAGCTAAACATTGAACTACTTCGCTTCATCCTTGAAAGAAATGATTTCACTTTTAAAGGCACCAATGACGACGATTATTTCTTTGAACTGCTAGAAGAAGGTCTTCCCGACCTTATTCTACTTGATGTCATCATGCCTCGTATTGATGGTTTTGAACTTTGCGAAAAGTTAAAATCCTTTCCTAAATATAAAAATATTCCCGTCATTTTTCTTACGGGAAAAGTAAACGTTAAAGACAAAGTCAAGGGTTTTGAAGTTGGCGGCGTTGACTATGTCACCAAGCCTTTTAACGAACAAGAACTTATTGCTCGCATACAGACCCATGTTGAATTAATCAGAGCAAAAAACCAAATAGAGCAACAGGCCGAAAATTTAAGGCAATCCAATATTTTAAAAGATAGAATGTTCTCAATAATTGGTCATGATTTACGGTCGCCTTTAAGTGCTGCAAAGCTTAAAATGGATTTTATCATGCGCGGCATCATTGACCCAAAAGCAGATGATTTTTTAGATGGAACAGTTTATGAACTTTTAAAAACCATGGATGAAGCTTTAAACTTGCTTCAAAATTTATTGGGATGGGCAAAATCTGAAAGTGACCAAATTCAAATAATTCCTGAAAAATTGGATGTTCTTGATTTAGTCGAACAGACCTTTCGACTGCTCAAATTAGGTAGTGAACATAAAAGTATTGAGCTCATTAATAATGTAACAAAAGACACCTTGGTTTTTGCTGATATGAATACCGTAAAAACTGTACTCAGAAACTTACTTTCTAATGCTATAAAATTTACGCCTATTGAAGGTATTATTAAGGTAAATTCAATTGAAAACAACAATCAATTAGTTATTGAGATTGAAGATAATGGCCAAGGAATTCCGGAAGGGGATATTAATAAGATTCTCAATCCTAACGAACATTTTAGCAAATTAGGCACTGAAAAAGAACCTGGTACTGGTTTAGGGTTGATACTTTGTCAAAATTTTATTCAAAAAAATGGAGGTTCACTTAACATTAGAAGTGAAGTTGGCAAGGGAAGCGTATTTTATTTTGATTTACCCCTCTACGAAAATCAATTAGTTTAAACTACCGCCTCTGCTGTAGTTCCTCCACGCTTAGCACGCTCCCAATTTACAGATTGGTTTCCTTTTAAGTATCTACCAAAACCTAAAAACACAGAAAGGTTCATAATAAAAAAGTAATAAGGAATAAAGAGAATCTTTAATCTAATCTGTCTATTTTCTAAAAACCATCCTAATAATGACGCTACATAGAAAAGCATTTGACACCAAAAAAGAAAACTAAATATTCCGAATGAAAATAGACCTTCATTAAGTGCAAGAATTAAATTAGTTGGAATTAAGAGCAAAAGCAATAAAGGCGTTAAAGTCCATCTTAAAACCCGATGTGAGATATACTGAAAAGACAAGGTACCGTATTTGAAAAAATTCAATAATGGTGCTAATCTCACCACCGATTGTATTCCCCCTGCAGATATTCTAATTTTACGCTTTAATTCTTCTTTTACATTGGCAGATGCATTTTCAATAGCATATGCTTCAGGATTGTATTGAATGGTACTGCCATTCATGGCAACACGAAGTGAAATCATGAAGTCATCTAACAACGTATCTTTTTCAACTTCTTGCCAAAGTTCAGTTCGTATTGCAAACAATTCGCCAGCCGCCCCAACTACAGAATACAGTTCAGCATCCCATTTTTTTAGTTGAGATTCATATTTCCAATACATACCCTCACCCGCTCCAGCGGCACTATCCATATCTTTTGAGTAAATACGTTTTTCGCCAGAAACACAACCTACTTTGGGGTTTCTAAAAAGATGCACAATCTCTTTGATGGAATCTTTACCTAGATTGGTATTACCATCAGAAAAAATCACGATTGGGGTTTTTACATATTTCATACCACGGTTCATCGCCGCAATCTTACCTGCTCTTTCAGGGCTATGCATTACCGAAACATCTTTGTGTTTTTTAAGCAATTCAGGAGTACCGTCATCAGAACCATCGGTAACCCAAAGTTGGGTCACTTTGCCTTGGGGGTAATTTAAACTTTTAGAATTGGCAACTTTCTCATCTAGATAATCTTTTTCGTTATAGGCAGCTACAAAAAGTGTAACGTCTGGTTCATAATCTTCATTACCAGTAAATGGTTTGCCTAGACCAAATAATCTTCGAAGTTTGATAATACCAAACAATAAAATTCCATATCCTAAATAAGAATAAAAGATAATGAATAAGGCTACCCAAAAAATGATTTTTAACGACTCCATAGTATTATAATTTAAATCAAACTGGCTTCTTTTTTCTTAACAGCTTCCCATATTCCAGTGTGGTGATTAAATTGTTTGATGACCCTAGCCGGGTTACCAACAGCAACTGAATATGGCGGAATATCTTTAGTAACAACACTACCTGCGCCAACCTGACAATTTCTTCCAATAGTCACCCCAGCTAAAACCACCGAGTTTGCTCCTATATGAGCTTCATCTTCAATAATAGTCGGGCGAATATCTAAAGCTTGTTGACTTGAGTTTTTAGAACCATCAGCATAACCGTGATTAAAACCGGATACAAAAACATTTTGACCTAAACCTGAACCATGACCCATTCGCACAGGACCTATGACCACACTGCCAATACCAACTCTAACCTTATCGCCCAATAGAACATCACCTGAGCCATTATTAACGGTACAAAAAGATTCTATGGTGGTCAACTCACCAACTTCAAAACGTTTCCATGGAAAAACATCGATACGACTATTTCGTCTTATGGTAGCTCCTTTTCTTTTTTTGTGTTTTAGCGGATTTAAAAACCAACGCACCCATAATCGAGGTCGTGGATTTCTCTTTGGTGCAATTAACGTTAGGGCGAATTGCTTCAATTTAGGATTGGATTTTATTTTATTGACAATATCCATAACTTCTGCTTTATGCTGATTGCTTGCTTACTCTTAGAATACAATTGTATATCTCATTTACATTATTTTCCCAACTATGCGAAAGGCCATAAGCTTTTCTTTTTGCTTCTAAGTCAGGGTTGTTTTCTTTTATAGCTTTCTCGATTAATTGCACATAATCTTCAGGTGTTTGTCCTAAATAGGTGTGTTCGGCAAAATATTCCATAGCCTTAGTTGCTGATGCAACGGTTGGTTTACCCATCGCTAGATATTCGTCTATTTTTCTAGGATAATTACCTATGGTAGCATCGTTGATCAATTGCGGATTTATGGCAACATCAAACCCTTTTATATAATTAGGCAACTCGGAAGCATCTTTACTTCCTAAAAAATGAACATTGTCAATTTCATGCAATTCTGAGGTATTAAAAACTTCATCTTCAGGTCCGACCAAAATAACATTCCAGTCTGGTCTGGTCTTTGCCACATGGGCTAAAATGGCAATACTTAATCTTCTACTACTTAAAAAACCTACATAGCCGATTATTGGTCCTTCAAATTCTTTTAAATCTAATGGAATCTCAATCTCTCTTAATTGATCATTAAAAAGCGAAGTATCACAACCTTGACCTACCATATAAGAATGCTCTGTAAATTGTTTTCCATACTCGGTGTAGAGGGTAGAATTATTAACAACACAATCTGCTTTTTGAATAAGTTTAGGCTCTAAACGAACCCCATTCTTTCGCCAATATGGGTTTTTGGTTAAATAATCACGCATGTAATACACGTAAAATGAAGGATGTAAATATTCTTTAATGTGTTGCCCTAAAAACATTGAGCTATCATTAAAAATGATATAGTCTTTAAAACCCAATTGTTCAATGGCATCTGCTACATCTGAACAAAACCGCTTTGCATTGATTTTATTTAACCTATCAAACAACCAACTAGCATTTAAAAAGTTAGCCGACTCGGTAAGTGTCTTTGGATAAAGATTCCACATTGATTCATCTAATTGAACTAAATCATCCTTTAATCCTTTTCTTATTTGTACTCGTTTTTTTATTTTTTGAGTATGTCGCTCTCTATATTTTGATACCCTATCCATTGGCGGATTCACGTAAAGAACTCGATTATTCTTGGCAAACTCAAAAGCAATATTCTTACAATTACTACCAATCTCAATATCCCAAGCTTGAATACCCATTACAATAATATCTTTGCCTTCAATCATACCATTGCTGTATTTAGTTCTTCATAGACATCTTCATAAAGTGCTAAAACGTTTTCTGCCATTGCCTTCCATGAAAAATCTTTCGCTCGTGAAATACCCTTTTCTGATAAAACCTTTGCCAATATTTGGTCTTCAACCAATGTCTGCATAGCATTTGAAATCTCTTTAGGCTTGAAAGGGTCAATAATCAAGGCTGTTCCTTCACCTGCTACCTCTGGCATCGATGATGTGTTTGAAGTAATCACTGGCACACCACAGGCCATTCCCTCTAAAATTGGTATTCCAAAACTTTCACGTAAAGAAGGGTACAAGAAAATAGTACACTGACTTATAATCGCAGGTAATTGCTCATTTGGCACATAACCTAAAAGATGAATTTGTTTTCTTAATTCAGGATGACCAATGGAACCTAATATTCTTTGCAATTCGTTTTCATCATAATCTAACATCACCAATTGATATTGATTATGATACAGCATATTGAAATCTGCAAAAGCCCTCAAAGCACCAATCGTATTTTTCTTTGGGTCGGTATTACCTAAAAAGAAGAAAAACTTTTCAGGAAGGTTAAACTTGGTCGTTATTGTAGAAAGTACTTTGCTATCCGTAACTTTTTTAAAATGCTCACCCACGCCATTGTATATAGCATGTAAACGATCATCTTTAAATCCAAAATACTGATTGATTCTGTGTTTTTCATAGTTGGAAACGGTAATAACTTTTTTACTCTTTTTAATGACTGGTGGCACAAAATACCTGCGATACATATTCCCAAGTTTCTGATACCAGGTACCGTCTTTCTTAAAAATACTAATGCTCTCTAGGTAAATTATATCATGTAGTGTGGTTACTAAGGGAACTTTGCAAAATATTGGACCTGTATTACTGGTACAATGCAAAACATCACAACCTTCGCGATATACTGCTCTTGGAAGTTCCCATTGCTCCCAGCCAGGATATCCAAACTTTGAAGTCAGTTCTACTATTTTGAAATTAGGCGCATCAGGAATACAAGTATTGTCTTCATCAGGTTTTACAAAAATGACATATTCATTGGTTTGGTCAATATTTTGTAGATTTTTGATGAGCTCTAAGGCTACCATATCCATACCGTGCTTCTTTTTTCTAAAGAGCCGTTGTCCTTCAATTCCTATTTTCATATTATAAATTTTACTGGCCGCTAAGGGTACCGTGCTGGGTATGAATGAATTTTTTATTAGCTCCTTTTAACTTGAATAAGGATAAAAACATCAAAATAAATGCTTTAGGCAGTGTCAAAACCGCTTTCAAGGTTGATAAACTGTAGAACTTTCTTGGTATCGACAATGCGAATGCCGAAACAGTAATTACAAATGTTATATACCAATATTCAGAAGAAATAAAACTTGTAACATTTTCAAAAAAGATATCCATCAAAGCGTAAATACCTGTTATTACAAACACAAGACCTAATAACAGAATTCTTGGCGGAGAAATCATCTGATAAACTTTATCAGCAAAATCAATATTGCCCTTAAAGATTAACTCTTTAGTACCTGAAAGTACATATCTTCTAAAATATATAAACTGTGCTGAAAGCCATCTTTTACGCTGGTTAGAAAACACTTCAGATTTTTGAACTTTTTCATCTAAAACTAAAGCCTTATGCAAGTATTCAATCTTAGTTCTATCTCTTAATAGTTTCAATTCCAGTTCTTTATCAAAACCTCCTACAGCATTTACATTAGCCATTGTAGACTTAAAAAAATGATAGTCAAAAGCCATTCCTGAACCTATTAAAGCCGATGAAAGGCCTAATACTCTGTGTCCTTTTCTAAAAATATGATTATTTACCTCTTCACTTATAGCGTCAAGTATTGCGAATGCAGTATTCGTATTTTTCGCCATACGGTGGCCTTGAACTACCTTATAACCTTTATTAAAAGCATCATTAATTAGCTCAATAAAATCAAATTCCATAATGTTATCAGCATCTAAGACTAGAGCAACATGGTATTGATCACCAATAATATCCATCGCTTTATTTAAGGCCTTAGATTTGGTGCTTTTTTCAAAAGATACTTCAACCAATTCTATGGGAAGTTTACGAAGTTTATTCAAGGTGTTTTCTTGAAATGAATCTGCTATAATGACAACATCAAAAAGTTCTTCGGCATAACTTTGCTCTAAAGCTCTTCTCGCCACCTCAACGATAACATTATCCTCTTTATAACCAGGAATCAATACAGCAAATTTTCGCTGTTTATTGATAATTACTTTTTTCTTTTTTGCCTTGAATATACCAGCAAAAGCAAACAGAAAAATATAAATGGATGCAAATCCGAAATAACCTATGAGTACTATTTCAATTGTATTGATTATGACCTTAAATGCATCCATTCTAACTCGATTAAAATTAAATTAAGAGTTCACCAATTGTTGAATTGATTTATCTTGAAGTGTACTATCGAAGTACTTAATGGTTTTTTCTAAACCTGTTCTTAAATCAACGCTTGGCGTCCATTCACTTAGCTTTTCTTTTGCTAGTGTAATATCTGGCTTACGTTGCATAGGGTCATCTGAAGGTAAAGGCAGATGAATGATTTTTGATTTTGAACCCGTCAAATCAATTATATTTTCAGCCAATTCCAGCATAGTGAATTCACCCGGATTTCCAATATTAATTGGCCCAATGAAATCATCTTCTGTATCCATCATTTTAATCATTCCATCAACTAAATCGCTTACATATTGAAAGCTTCTAGTTTGAGTACCGTCACCAAAAACGGTAATATCTTGACCTTGTAGCGCTTGCATGATAAAATTTGAAACTACTCTACCATCATCCGGCTCCATTCTTGGACCATATGTATTAAAAATTCTAATGATTTTCACTAATACATCATTTGACTGATTATAATTTACAAAGAGTGATTCGGCACATCTTTTCCCTTCATCGTAACAAGAACGAATACCAATTGGATTAACATGACCCCAATAATTTTCTGGTTGTGGATGTACTTCTGGATCACCATAAACCTCACTAGTTGAAGCTTGTAAAATTTTGGCGTTAATACGTTTAGCGAGACCTAACATATTAATTGCACCTAAAACGGAAGTTTTAATAGTTTTTATCGGGTTATGTTGATAATGAACCGGTGAAGCCGGACAAGCTAGATTATAAATCTCGTCAACTTCAATAAAATAAGGCAAAGTGACATCATGCCTAATCAGTTCAAAGTAAGGGTTATCCATTAAATGGACAATCTTGCTCTTACGCCCGGTAAAATAATTATCCATACAAACAACTTCATTTCCTTCTTTTAGAAGACGTTCACATAAATGTGAACCAACAAAGCCTGCACCTCCTGTAACTAAAATTCTTTTCATCTTTTTACTTTCAAAAATTGATTAAACTTGTGCTGATTCTTCAACTTTAATGGCACCACGACCAATGCTGTAATAATTGAATCCTATTTCTTCCATTTCTTCTGGATCGTATACGTTTCTTCCATCAAAAATTGTCTGCTCATTCATCAACTTCTCAAGTATTCTGAAATTTGGCATTCTAAATTCAGACCACTCCGTTACAACAATAAGTGCATCTGCATCAATAGCCACGTCATATTCATCTTTGGCATATTCAATAGAATTACCCAATATTCGTTCTGCTTCTTCCATAGCCACAGGGTCATAAGCACGTATGTTTGCCCCCATAGCTTTTAACTGTTCTATAATTACTAATGAAGGAGCCTCTCTCATGTCATCTGTTTTTGGCTTAAATGCTAAGCCCCACATGCCAAATTGTTTTCCTTTTAAATTTTCACCAAAATGCTTTTTGATTTTTTCAACTAAAGTTGTTTTTTGTCTGTAATTAACAGCTTCCACTGCTTTAAGAACTTCTAAAGAATGTCCATATTCATCTGCAGTTCTAACTAATGCTTGTACATCTTTTGGGAAACAACTACCGCCATACCCAGTACCAGGGTAAATAAACTTATTACCAATTCTAGTATCTGAACCAATACCCTTACGAACTAAGTCTACGTTAGCTCCAACCAATTCACATAAATTGGCAATATCATTCATAAAACTAATCTTAGTAGCCAGCATAGAGTTAGCTGCATATTTGGTCATCTCAGAAGAGAAAATGTCCATAAATAATAATGGGTGGCCGTTCATTAAGAAAGGCTTATAGAGTCTATTCATTACTTTCTCAGCACGCTTACTCTCAATACCAACAACAATACGATCTGGTTTTAAGAAATCATCAACGGCACTTCCTTCTTTTAAAAATTCTGGATTTGATGCTACATCAAATGGTATACGTACACCTCTATTTACCAACTCTTCTTCAACAGCAGCTTTTACCTTAAAAGAGGTTCCTACTGGCACTGTACTCTTAGTAATGATTACTTTGTAATCTTCCATATGTTGACCTATTTCACGAGCAACACCAAGTACATACTTTAAATCAGCACTACCATCTTCATCAGGAGGAGTTCCAACTGCAATAAACACAGCATCACAATCTTTAATTGCCTTTTGCAAACTTGTTGTGAAAGAAATTCTACCTTTATCAATGTTACGTTCTAAAAGCGCATCAAGGCCTGGTTCATAAATAGGAACTTCTCCATTACGAAGCATATCTACTTTCTTTTTATCAATATCAACGCAGGTAACGTTTATTCCCGTTTCTGCAAAACAAGTGCCAGTTACCAAACCAACATACCCTGTACCAATTACTGCAATATTCATTTATTAAGTTTTTTCGTTATTTAATTGTAAATATTATCTTACATTTTTTAGAATAAAAAAATATGTTGTGAAACGTAATTTAAACGTTGTAAATACATAATTAGAGTTATTGAGCGTACCAATCAAGATCTTCAGTACCACCTGAATTAGCCCAGTTTACAAACCGCGGGTATTGTAAAATAATCGGAACACTTTCTGGCGGAGTTTGAAAACCTTCGTAAATGTTGAGAGCCCATGGTAGGTTAGTCCTTGTTTTATAATATCGACCAATTGAAGGGTCACTAAAATCATCTTTTGTGCCTAAATAATCTGCCTTACTCGTTGGTGGTAAATCTGGTAAATGTATTTCCTTTGCTCTATCTTGATTTCCAATCAAAAAAGCATTGAAAGGTACCTCACCAAGAAATTCAGCATCTAAAGGTGTTGAAAAGTTTATCGTGAGATTAATAGTATCTCCTAATAAGTCAAAACAATCACCTGCCACAATTATGACAGTTTCGTCAGAATTAGTTCCGGTCTCTGTTCCATTCGCCGCAATGGTTTCATAATTCCCATTAATAACCTGACCTTCAATACCACTAATATTACTTGGATTAATTGGAAAAGTGAAAGCAAAACCATTGTGTAATGCCCCGCCAATATTCTCTATGGTAAATGAAGCATCAATTGATGTAACCAAATTATTGCCATTAGCTATAAGGTTAAAAGAATATTCGACAGCTAAATCATTAAAATCATAATCGCCTTGACTAGGCCATAAATCCTCATAAACTAATTTACCTGTAGAATTTATAGATGGTAAAAAATTATTAAATGCTTTATCCGCGTCAAAAGGGAAATCATCAAGTTCATCATTGATTCCATCTCCATCAGCATCATTGGCCACTTCTATTGCTGCAAAATCACCAATCTGAATTGCATCTGGTGGATTAGCTCTAGCATAAAACACCGCGTCATTAAAATCATCATCCGTCGCTACATCTCTTCTCAAATCTTCAAAACCTAGTAGTGTTAACTCTCGTGCTTCATCATAAAGTAAAACCATGTGATTACGGGTAGCCTCAGTAGATTCGGGATTAAAATCGGGGTTGGAATAATAAACTCCATTACCATCATTTACACCACTTCCAAACCAGCCATTTGCGGCTAAAAACCAAGAAATAACCGTATTTTCAGGGAACTTTCCTAAATAAACTCTATCACCTGAAATCAATCCCCCACCTGAACCAACAAATGAAACGTTTGGAAAAATCACACGATGTTCACTTATGTCATTGACCGTCGCTGGTTCATTACCCAAAGTATATGAATAATACCCCAATACATTGCGATAACCTGCTCCTTCTGAAACAAAAGTTACCCATACATCAGCCTCTTTTGTTATAATTAAACTTGTTTCTTTACCTGCTAAAAAATCAGGATTTGAAGATGGAATTCCACCAGGAACATTTTCGGGCAGAGAAGCATTTATATCGTCTAACAGATTTTGTTGAATAACATCAGCAAAAGCTAAGTTATCTGGTACACCTTGCCCATTAAAAGTATCAATAAAAGTATAATCGGCCTTTCCTTGTTGTGAAATATAAGTTCGCAACGGTCTTTCAACACCCTTTCCGGAGGTACCATTGCGCTCATAAAACTGATTGTAATCAAAAACAACTTCCTCTGAATCCACCTTTAAACGAACATCATCAATAAGACCAATATAATTTGTGAATATCAAAAGACTATCCAATCTTGAAGACACTGTTAGTTTCTTTTCAAAATGACCTTGGTCATTAAATGTTCCGCTGCCAATAGATAGGCTATCTTGAGTTCCAACTTTTGAGTAAATAGAAAAAGTGGCTCCTTTTAAAAATTCAGGAGCATCTAACACTAAGTTTATGTTTTTACTAGTTGGATACTCAAATGACGTTGAAACGTTTAAAACTGATAACGGGTCATCAATAATTTCATCATCATCTGTAATAACAACCTCATCATCAACTATAGGTTGATCTAAATCTTTCTCACTTACACAAGAAAAAAAGAAAAGAGATATTAAAATTAATTTAAAAAAATGTTGATTTTTCATGGGGACTGTGGTTAAGAATGAACTATTTTGTGATGAGTTATATTCCATAAAATTGCTCGCCAAAAAGCCTTCAAATGCTTAAACTGTCTTTTTACAATGAAGGTTATTGTATTCTTAGGAATAGAGATAATTGTTTGAAATAATAAACTCACAAACAAATGGGCAGGCTGAAAATTACGTCTAGCATAAACGATTCGATTACGAGCAATGTAATACGTTTTTAAAGGGCTAGACTTTCCTGTTGAAAGGGACTCTTTATGTAAAATATATGATTTTGGTTGATAGTATACTTTGTAACCTTCGCGTTTTATGGCTTGGGCCCAATCATGCTCTTCATAATAGAGAAAATAAACTTCAGTCATCATGCCTACCTTATCTAAAACATGACGAGGCACCATCATCGCAGCACCATGAATTGATTCAGTCTCAGTAGGTTCATCAAAATCACCATTATCTTTTTGATGATAGCCAATACTGTTATTTCTGATAGTCCAGTGGTTCATTGGAGTATAGCCAGCATATTGTATTAATGATGGATCCCAATGGAATTTAATTTTAGGGCTAACCATACCAATAGTTGAATCACTTGCCAAGGTTTCAACTAATGGTTGCATGAAATTTTTCGGTACAATAGTATCATTATTAATAAAAAGCAAGTATTCACCTTCAGCTACTTTAACTCCCAAGTTATTACCACCTGCAAACCCTAAATTTTCTTCACTTTTAATTAAGTTGACCTCAGGGTACTGTTCTTTTATAATATCTGGATTATCATTAGGCGAAGCATTATCAACAACAATAATTTCAATATTATCGTATGACAAATTCCTTAATGAATGGAGCATATCTAAAGTGACACTAGACTCATTATAATTAATGGTTATTATAGAAACCAATGGATTATTTGTTTTCATAATTCTGTTTTTAAGCCGGACTTAGGTTTCTAATTCGTTTTAACTCTCTATCGGTTGCTTTTTTAGTTTTTTCGGTAATGATTTGTTTATCCATTTTTGGAGCAATGAACATGAATACCATACCTGTGTACATTAAAATACAAGTAGGAAATTGTCCAAAAACACCATTACCATATGATGCACCCATAATACCGAACATGCCGCAAACCAATGCGGCTATTTGCCCTTTGAGCCAAGGGTCCTTTATTTTAAACATCACATTATAAGCCCCGGTTATCAATACATAGAATAAAATAAAGAGATGTAAATAGAGACCAACAATACCCGTATCCGCCCAAATAGCAACAAACCAACTATCAGTAGCCGTATTTGCTAAAAATGTATTTGGTGTAAATCTTTGTCCCCAGTTACCGGTTGAGCCTATTCCACCACCAAAAGGTCTTGAAGCTAAATAGGTTGATAATTTTCTTTGATTTGCTAAACGAACTTGTAATGAGGCATCATTAGGATCAAATGCCGTTCTCATTCTTCTAACTTGTGCATTATTATTCATTATAGTGGTATGTGCAAAAAACACATATACTCCTATACCCATAATCGCGCCGGCAACCAGAATTGGAATATTTTTTCTTAAAATCAAAAACATAATACCACCCGCAGCAGGAACCGCTATGGCACCTCGTGTTCCAGAAATTAACATACCATATAATCCTGCTAACGAAACAACAATGCAGAAAATTCGAAACTTCTTACTTTTTGCAAAAAGGGCTAGCACACCGAATACAACTCCTGCATGACCTTGTGAGGCTCCAAACTGTCCCGCATCAGAATAAAAAGAGAATATGCGAAGTTTTCCAAAAAGCACATGTGTTAATGCCCCACCATTGTCCAACCATTTTTGTTCAAAAGGGTCTACACCAAAAAACAACTGTTGACAACCTTTCAAGGTTCCAAAAAAGGACATTAATCCCCAAATAATCAGAAAGAACTTTAGGTCTTTTGGTTTATTAAAAATGATAAATAGTAAAGGTACAATCATCCATTGGTAAAGGGCTAAGCCGCGCATAGCATAAAACCAAGCTGCAAAACTAGCAGCCTCAGGATTGACAGCTTGAAACAAAGCGTAACCAAACCAAATTGTTACAAGAAGACTAAGTTGTGATTTTGCTCTACTCCAAGGTATTTTTATTTTAAAAGCCTTAAAGAAAAGCGCTAAATACATTAGAAATAGAAGACCATCAATCAACAATCCCCAAGTCATAGGCACATATCGTCCAAGACCTAAAATTGTGAAATTGAGTACAAAAATGGTCATTATTCCAATTTTAGGCCTTGCAAATAATACGCCTAAATAGACAATAGCAATAGGTAAAATGATAATAGCTAAACCTACAATCAATCCTTTTGTTGCTGTTAAATGGGCACAGGCAATTGTCAATGAAAGAAGAATTGCAATAGGCAATGGTTCCTTTAAATAATCCGTGCCATATGTTTTATGAAATGGATTCATCGACCGATATAAGTATTTAAGTTTTTGAAAAAGAAAATACCCTCAGGTAAAATTTGTTTCGATTGTATTTGAATCTCTTTTCGTAGAAAATAAAAACCTAAGAAAATTCCTAAAAGGGTAAATAGAACAGTACCTAAAGCAACCATAACGAGGCTTTCAAAGACAAACACCGCTAAAACATCTATTAAGACATTGGCGATAGTCATAAAAATGACCTTATATAAGTTCAGTTTTGGCCTATTAATACTATCCAACAAAACACCCGTGAAACGGTCAATAGGTAGTAATAACGTATATACTGTGAACACCCTAAAAACGAGAGTTAATAAAGGCAAAGAATCTGCATAAGCATCGCCGCCTAAAATTAATATCAAGTATTCTGCAAATACAAAACAAAAAATAGCCACCGGTATAAACAATAAGGTTATTGCTCCAGAATAGGCGTAAAAGATTTTACGAACTCCATCCAAATCTCCAGCAATGGCTTTTTTGGACATTCGAGGATAAGCAGTCATTGTGAAACTTCTAAGCGGGATGCCTAACAAATCGGTTAATTTTAAAGGGATAGCGTACATTGCGATTCCGGCAGAACCCAAAACAGGGCTTAATCCTATTATCAACGTATCGGCACTTTTAAGAAGACTTGACCCTATTAAGGTTCCCATAGAGTATTTACCAAAATTGATAAGTTCTTTTTCTATGTTTTTATCAGCATGTTTTAGAAAGACTAAACCATCCCACTTTTTTATAGTACACCAAAGGCTAGAAATTAAATTAACGGCAAGATTAACCAAAACAATTTCTAAAAGCCCAAGATTAAACCAAAGTCCATTACCTATTAAAAACACGACAAAAAGACCAATGTTCGCAAACCTTACATGCATCATCCGATTGAAGTTTTGCTGTGCTTGAAAAAGAGCAGAAGCCGTATTCCAGCCCAAATTGCATAACGCTAATAAGGGATACCAAGTTAGAAAGAGTTGGTATCCTTGGTTTATGCTCACATTACTAAAGTTCAAAACACCAAGGACTGCCCAACAAAACAAACCAATTAAACCTAAGAGAATGAGGTTTATTCTATAGGAAGATCCTAATAAGTTTTTAAAACGATCCTTATCCGCCCCTGCTAATAATCGGACTACTGATGTTCTCGTCAGACCAAACCTTAATAAATCAACAAACGTTGCAAGGGTTATGAAAAGAACCCAATCTCCAAATAGTTCTTTACTCAATTGGCGAGTTAACAACATGAAGCTCAAAAGACCTAAAAAAGCAATAACTACGTTCGTTAATAACGACGAGATATTCTTTTCTTTCCCAATATTTTTAAGTTTTTGAATCATTAGGCAACAGATTTTTTAGTGAAGAACCTAAATTGCACTACCTTCTTAATCCATCGTCTAATAATTGATCGCTTCTTAGGTATATCTCCCACAACTGTTTCCATTTCGAGTACCTTAACTCCATTCAAAATAATTGAGGGTTCTGGTCCAGTGGTCGCTTCGTTAAATAAAGTCAAGGCGTTTTTATCTGCTTCACCCCACGCCCTATTTGCTCTTGTAACTAAAAAGGTAAAGTCCATCGTTGCCGCTAATTTTACTGGGAACGGGTTTTTAATGATACTTGGTAATTCTAGAATGATAAAGTCATAGAAACTGAAGTCTTTTATAGAACCCGTTTCATCAAACTCTTCAACTTTAGATATTTTATAAAGATGGTCACTTACTTGATACTGAAGTTTTTGATAACAGGGTTCTTGTAACTCTAAGTCAAAAGAATCGTAAGTAACATGTAGTGTTTTATAATCTAACTCACAGAGTTTTGTAATCAAATGTTTGCATATAAATGTTTTTCCCTCTTCATCTTGAGTAGAAAAGAACATGTTCACAACAGGCATTTTGCCTTTTTCTTTCTTAAACTGATTTAAAATAATGTTTCGAGAAATCGCATTAACAGCCTTGTTGGTTAAATAATCAAAATCAATTTTTTTGCTTTTTTCATTTATAACAGGAAATATGGAAGAGACTTTCAAATCAATCTTGTCTTCTGCCCTTGCAGCTGTATTTAAATTACCATCTAAGAATTCAAGAATCAGAACAGTAAAAGTCACCAGAATAAAACCGGCCATACCAGCTACGATGACTAAAATCATGCGTTTACTAGGTTTTGGATTTATAGGGAAGAAAGGAACTTCTATTAATTTCAAATTTGATTTTAATTCAACATTTTGTTGTCTTAGTTTGGCTAAACCAAGACTATGTAAAAGGCTTAAATATTCGCGCTCTGCAATATCAATCTTTCTTTCAAGTCTTTTCATTGTAGCACCTAAAGGGGAGAAAACCTGATATAATTTTTCAAATTCTAGGCGCTTTTGATCCATTACTTTTAATTGCGCTTTGGTACTTTCAAAAAGTATGGTGTTTTCTAACCAATCAGTTAAAATATCAGTTGAGGCTAAGGTTTTTTCATCATAATCCGTTGAGTATAAATCATTCACCCTGGTTCCTAAACTTTCCTTTAGTACTAACCCTCTTTTTTCAAGGGCAACGACATCCTTAGCATTTTGTAGTCTCTTTACCGAATCTGTTTCAATACCTAGAGATTTCATTGATATTTCGAAATTAACATCGGCCAATTCATTTCTCAATGTCATAATCTTCTCACTTGAAAGTCTCTTTTTTTCATGAGACTCAAGTTTAGATTCTAAAGTGTTTAATACAGCTTTGGCTCCATAATGCTTGATATGAACTTTTTGATATTCTAGTTCAAAGTGCTCCTTTTCTGAGGCTATATGCTTTGTCTGTTCATAGTAGTTGATGATATTATGAGTTCTATTGAAATCAAGAAGCTCATCTTCAGCAGAACGTAAATGCTTGGTAGAGGTATTCAATTGCCCTTGAAAATACTTTACAACGGCATCAGATTGGTTAACTTTTATCTCTGCATTTAATTTGACAAAAACTTCAGCCAAAATCAATAATGTATTTTGACAAATAGCAGGATCTTCTGATTCAAATTCAATATCCACAAAATCACTACTCAATATTCTGCGAACACTGATACGTCCAATAATTTTTTCTATACTATAATCTGGATGCTTCAGATTTATAAGCTCGTAAATGAAATTGGTATGATTAGAATTCTTTAGTTTTTCAAAATTTTCGAAGGTTTTACCAACATCACCTTTAATGGCTAATTTTTTAACCTCATCAGGAACAATTTCCATTAAGGCATCGTATTTTTCTCTTGAGATTACTTTTGTATTCACACTATCTAATGACATGTGTTGTGCAAACAATTTTAAGCCTACCGTTTCAATTGTAGTTCGAGCCTTAATAAGATTTAATAGGTTATCGTAAGCAGTATTTGTAGCTCTAAAATCTAGTTTTGTGTTATCTAACTCAATTGTTGATCCTGAAGCAATACCAGTATAAACTCGAGCCTTTGAATTGAAAACCTTGGGCTGATCTTGGGTAAGAAAAAATACCAATGATGCCAAAATAATTGGCACCAAAATTAATAGGGCAATATGCCTTAATAATAATCGAACAAAAAATAGAAGATTGAACTTCATACTTAAAACTCTATTTTGATACCCACTGTTCCTTCTAAAGATTTCAGGGCTATTAAAAATTCTGAACGTTGGGCCTCAAAAGAACTGATGGACTGATTCAACATCTGCTGTAACCTTGTATATTCTGTAACATTTATAACTCCATTTGCGAAGTCTTTATCCGCTCTAACAGATTGTACTTTGTATGATTCAACAATGGAATTTGAAATAAAGAACAAACGGTGCGCTTTTATCAAATCATTATACTGACGGACAATAAGTTGCTCGAGTTCCCATTCAGCAAATTCTTTTTGATATTTAGATTTATCAGCCTCAGCTTTGGCATTCTTAATTTCTCTCCCTCTATTGAAGACAGAAGAAAGTGGTAATTTGATGGAGGCACCAACAACATACCTACTTTGTTCGGTAGAAAAAAGCGTCTGACTACCTGGGTCGCCAGCTATTTGTTGGTTACTAAGATTGTCAAAAATGCCGTAGTTATAACCTGCATCTAGATTAATATTATTTAACCAAGCCTTCTTCGCTAAATCTATTTGACCATCCCAATATTCATAATCTGAATCGAAAAATTTCAGCCTAGGAGAATTGTGTTTTGCAATTGTTATTAAAGTATCTAACTGAGGAAGTCGCTGAGATATATCATTTTCTTCAAGACCACGATTTACAAAATCATTTATGGTTTGGGCATGAGAAGAAAACGCGATAAAAATAAGCGCTAAAACTAGTATTCCTTTCTTTATCATTACTAGACATTCTCCTTTTGAAATACAGCTTTAAAAGTTCTCAAGATGATCCACATATCTATCATGAAGGCATATTTACTATTCGCATACTCCACATATTTCACATCAAGTTGTTTTCTTTCTTCAGTTGACATTTTTGAACTTCTACCACGTGCCTCAACTTGCCATAAACCAGTTATACCAGCAGGACCATTGAAACGTTCTGTCCATTCATCTGTGGTCAACATTTCAGCCTCATAAAGAGGTAGTGGTCGATTACCAACTATTGACATATCGCCTTTTAAAACATTAATCAGCTGTGGTAATTCGTCAATACTTAACTTTCTAATAATCTTTCCAACCTTGGTGATTCTTGGATCATTATCAAATTTCACAAATGCACTTTTCGCGCTTTCTTTTCTTTTTTGATTATGAGCAACCTCGTCAACTTCGGTATCATCACCTATAAGCATTGTATTCGTTGTATTCGTAACTTCTTTTATTGAAGTGGTGTCTATAGCTTCCTCGGCTTCCTCTTCGTGACCATATTGATTAAGATGTTCAAATTCTTTTAAACGCTTATCAGCATCGGGATACATTGAACGAAGCTTAAGAAAGTTGAATATTTTATAACCAGTACCTACACGTTTTGAGATATAATAAACCTTACCCTTAGATTCTAATCGAATTGCAAGTACAACTACTATGAGAAATGGCGCTGCTACTAATAAAACAGAACCTGCTAATAGTACATCGAAGGCTCTTTTAAAAAAGCCGATTTTATATTTTTGAGTTTTCTCTGTGTGAGTTTGTATTTTTTGTTTTCTTAAGTTCGTTTTAAGCTCTTTAAGAAAATTTACTCTTTCAAGAAGACGAGAAAAATCTACTGGATGAACGAAGAAGTCATCAAAACCTCTGTCCATGGCCAATTGCTTTTCTTGTTTACTCATTTGATTTCCGAGTAGTAAAAAAGGAATTTTATTAGATGGGTCAAAGGTCTTACTGACATAGCTTTTAAATTCTAGTAAATCAGCATTCGACAAGCTATATTCACATAAAAAAGCATCAATATTCTCAGAGGCACCATGCCATTTACCCTCGTGATACTCACCTTGGTTATGAAGCCATTTCAAGGCATGAGAAACTGTTTCTGCATTATATACCTGAACTAAATCTGAATCACGATGAAACTCCTCAACTAAGCGTTGATTTGTACCTATATATAGTATTTGTGTTTTCTGTTGGATCAGAACTTCCATATTAACTTCGAATTAATAGTTTATCAACCCTAATTAATAATTCTTCTGGGTTAAAAGGTTTTACCATATAATCATCTGCTCCCAATCGCAAACATTCCACCCTATCGGCAGAACTATCTCTGCAACTAAGCACGATAATTGGAATATCTGAAAAAAGACCTGTTTCTTTAATTCTTTTAATTAGTTCAAACCCATCCATTTCTGGCATTTCAAGGTCAGTGATTATTAAGTCTGGCATGTTCCCTTCTTGTAACCAAGTTATGGCTGCAAGTCCATTATCCATTGTATCAACCTGGTAAGACTGTCCCAAAAACTGTGCTACCAATTCGCTTAAAGATTGTTTATCGTCAACTACTAATATTTTCATTTTGTAAGATTTTTTGTACTTATTATAACGAAATGTAGTACTTATATTACTTTTCATAAATTCAATGTTGTAAAACCACCAGTATCCGTGGTAAGCTTATTGAATACGTATGTGGGCAATATTTCGTTGGCAAAATAAAGGCCCAGAAAAAGAGCTGCCTTCTTCTTTCAATTAAAACCATTTCATTAATTTTCTAATACAACGCCATAGAAGAAGACTTGATACTTATGCCCTTTTTTTACTTGCTAAACATTGTTATTTGAGACATCAACACCTTTAAGTTCAGCCAAAAATCAAATAGGAAAAACATTGCAACATCATCTAATTTTCTGCCATTTTTTAGTTTGAAAACATCATTACATAAAGAAGCCCCAGAAATGGGGCTTCTTTATGTAATTTTGGCAAGCTTCGGATATCAATAATTATACTCTATCAGAGCTCAAAATATAATCAGTATTTGTGATATCCATAATCGTTGCAATATCATTATTCTCTTGACCAACTAGAACAACAACTTTATTTTGCTTAACGGCATGAAGGTAAAATCTTTCAAAAAACAAGGCTGAACTTGAATCCATTTTTGTTACTCCCTCTAAGCTAATGACCATTTCATCTGAATTGTCCAATGCAGATTCAAAATAAATCTTTAAAGCTCCCAGATTCTGGGAAGAGACCTTTCCAAGTACTTCGAAAATACCTTTGTTCTCTTTAATTTCTAATGCCATAATTATTTCAGTTTTAAATTGTTTTATAATAAATTTAATCGTTGCATTAAGCTCGGTCTATTCGACCTACTTATGGGTATTACACTACGTTCAATTAATACGCTATTATCTTGAATATCAATTATTTTTGTAAAATTGATAATGTATGATCGATGTATTTGCATGAATAAAGATTCAGGTAATTTGTCTTTTATTTTTTTTAGAGTAGAGTGTACTCTATAAAATGAATCCACCGTCTTTATTTCAATATAATCTCCTTTGGCCTCAATCAATAAAATATCTTGAAACTTTAATTTAATCAACCGCCTATCAATGTTTATATATAAATCTGGGTCTTTTGGCATATCAGAAATTGATGAACTTTCTGTATCACCGGCCAAAACAGGTTGCATAGCATTCTTTAATTTTGAAATCGTCTTTTGAAAACGAGCTACGGTAATTGGCTTAACCAAATAATCAACAATGAACTCGTAAGAATACGCCTCAATAGCAAAATCAGTATCTGAAGTAGTAAACACCACTCTCGGCGGATTTTTCAAGGTTTGAATAAAATCTATGCCTGTTAAAAACGGCATGTGTATATCTAAAAAGATGACATCTACCGTATTCTGGTTTAAATATTTAAGCGCTTCCACAGCATTTGGAAATTGGGCAACAACCTGCAATTCAGTGCTGCTTTCGCACAATGCAGACACAATGGTTCTAGCTGTTAATTCGTCATCTATAATTATACAATTCACCTTATGCAATTTTTAAAATAAACTCCTCTACTGTTTTCAAAACCCCCATAAAATCTTCTTTGAGTTTTACATCACCATACTTCAGACCTTCTTCATGTTTTATAGCTAGTTTATAGCCATTGTTTAGCCCTAAAATGCCCAACTTATGCTTGATTTTATGAACTACTTTTGCAGATTCTTCTAACTCTTCATCAGCTAGGTTTTTTAAATAATCTTCCTTTTCTTTCGGAAACTCAGCTTGAATTATCGCTAAGAATTTCTTCTCAAACTCTTCATTACCGCCGGCAATCTCTTTAATGTAATTCAAATTAGGTACTTCGACCATTATATCTTGGTTTTGATGGTAAAATAAAAGGTGGTTCCAATGCCTTCCTCTGATGAAAGCCAAATGTCACCTTTATAATAATTAATTATTTTTTTGACTAGTGCCAAGCCAATTCCCGTAGCATCAGCATTGTTTTCTAATTTCTTAAACATGTTGAAAATTCCAGCTTGCAAATGGGTAGGAATTCCTTTTCCATTGTCTTTTATACTAAACAGCCATTTGTCTTGATTCTCATCCGCCGCAACTACAATAAATCCTTCTTCTTCAAATTCTAGTGCATTAACAGCATTTGTCAGAATATTTTTAAACAACTGCTCAATTCTATACTTGCCTGTATATAAAACTGGTAATTCATCTTTAATCACAATTTTTACATTTTGCGGCACATATATAGTCTGTTCAATTTCTCTTATTAAAAAATTTAAGTCAACCTTAGCTATCTTCTCTTCAAGAGAATCTATGGTAGCATGTCTAAGAATACCATCTATGAGACTATCCATTTTATGCAGATTTTGAAAAATAAGATTAAAGCTTTCTTCGCTCCCAGTTTTCAGCTCTTTCTCCACATCCTCCAATACCCAGCTTACCAAAGAATGAATATTACGTATTGGTGATTTTAAATCATGAGATACCATATGGGCATAATTGTTCAATGACTCATTCTGCTGTTCTAAATTGCGCAGTAGATTATCTTTTTCAGCGGTCATCTCAACAATTTTGTTGGTTTGATTTTCTATATTTTCAAGTAATTTTTGAGGATCAAAGCCAAACTCACCATGCTCCTCATTGGTCTTACTTTCCATAAAAGCAACAGCTTTGCTAAGGGCCTCAAGAACTTTTCGTTGACTTTCTGCTTCTTTGTTCAATCTTTTGTTTGCCTCATAAAGCTCTGTTGAGCTTAATGAAGTTGCTCGCTGAATCATGCTAAGTTTTTCATCATAATCTGAATACGATTTATCTATCGATTCAAAAAATGATTCAACCCCAGGGTGGTTCTTTAAATCATCTGGTAAAAACTTCTTTATTTGACGCTTCAGCAAAGAGTGCATTTATTCGCTCATTAAGGTTAAGGTCATTGTTTGATTGTGTAACTGGCATTCATTTTTACCAGCAAAAGGCGCCATTTCTCCATAGGAATAAAAACCAGTTATCTTAGCCTGACTTCCAATAACATCCATAACCTCTTCTATTTCTTCTTCAGTTCGTTGGGCCAAAACCAATTTTCTGCCAACACAACTAACCAATATAGCCAGCTCTGGTTGGCTCGAACGGTTCAGCATTGCCAGTTCTGCGGCATTTGATGCGCCCTCTGCAATGTCATCCATAGTAGACATCATCAGTTGTACTTTTGAGTTTACGGGTACGTCTCCTGCCAATATCATTGAATTAGCATTCTCATCTATATTTAAAATAGTACGTACTAAAGGTTCTGAATTCTCACTTTGTTGCACTGTGAGTGGATACAACAAAGCTGCTTGAGGTAATTCTTTTGCTTTCTCGCCTAAATATTTTTTATAAAGGTCGAGCGCAGGTTGCCCGTCAATTTCATATAAGACGTTACCAATTGATTTTGTTATAGTACGCTCTGGTCCAAAAGGTGTCCATCCGCCATAATTGGCATATGATACTTCTAAAGCTTCACCATAAAAACCGATGGCAACCACTTCGCCTTGTTTTGGTTTTTCATTGTAAGAAGTAAGCGTTTTTTCAAAACGAGCACCATCACCACAAAGGCCTCCGGTAATTGAAGCATTGAAACTTTTATCAGATTCCAATCCTTCAATTAACCCACTTCCATTTACAAAGCTTCCATCAGAAACAATGAACATATGGCTAAGGTCTTTTTTTTGAAATTTATCAGATATGGCCCTGCCCATTTTTTGTATATCAACATAATCTGAAACATTTTCACTAACAATTTCAAATGTCGTTTTTTCAAATTCTATGGCGGTTAAAGTAATAGTCTCTTCATAAACACGTGTCTCCATTATCTCACCAGACGTAGACCCAAAGACCAACTCACCATCAGGATATATTGTTCTGATTTCATCGTAAATACCTTCTGATTCCAGTATATAGCGGTCTGCAAATACTAGTACTAATGGCTTTACCAGTTTAACAGTTTTGTTAAAAACCCAATCTCCATCTTTTGTTCTTTTACCTTGATTTATTTTCATGATTTTATTTTTTTATTGTGAAGAAAAAAGTTGTTCCGACACCAATTTCACTTTCTAGCCAGACTGTGCCCTCATACCTGTCAATAATCTTTTTAACAATGGAAAGTCCGATTCCGGTGGAACGCTCATTATTGCCAATTGACTGAAATATTTGAAATATTTTTTCATGATATTCTTTAGGAATACCAACGCCGTTATCCTTTATACTAAACTGCCAATGACTTGCAGTTTCTTTACATCCTATTTCTACAAGACCAACTTTTTTATCAATATTGACTACAGCATTGCTTAAAAAATTCTGAAATAATTGATGAATCTTAGTCTTATCTGCAAGTATTACCGGAAGCGTTTCGACTATTTTAATAGTCACATGCTCAGGTATAAAAATGATTTCTTTTATACTTTTAATAATTTCGTTTACATCGACTTCTATATTATCTAAGGCATCATTATTAACTGTAGAATACTTAAGAATACCTGTTATTAGCTTGTCCATTCCCTCAACTTTTTCAAGCATCATTTTAAGGTTATATCTGCCGCTTTCATCTAACTTATCTTTATAGTCATCATAAAGCCATGTTGCCAAGGCACTGACACTTCGTAAAGGGGATTTTAAATCGTGCGAAACAATATGGGCATATTCCTGCAAACCTTTATTACTAGATTCCAATTCATTGACCAATTCTTGTTTTTGATTCTCTAAAATCTTTTGTTTTGTAATATCTAAATGAACACCTATTGAACCAACAATCTCACCTTTATCATCATATCGTGGTGCTCCACTAATCAACCAATGTTTCTTTTGGTTATTATCGAGGTTTACTTCTACTTCGTAAGAGTCAGACCGATTCTCTCTCCGTTTTTCAAATTGAGTCTTTATTTTTGAAAGGTTCTCATCATCCAAGCCCATAATTTCAAGTACATTTTTACCATTCAAATCATCACTATGGATTCCTATCATTTCTGAATACCTATTATTGACCATTAAAATTTTATGATCAGCATCAATCTCAACTAGGCCCAAGTTCATATTAGCAATGATACTACCATACTTTTCTTTTTGAATTTCTAAGTTTCTTCTATAGTTTTTTCTGAAGGTCACATCATTATAACTCCATAAATGACCTTTATAAACATCATCAATAAACAAAGGGATATAGTCACGCTCGAAGGTTCGACCATCAACCAGGTCAAGTTCATCAGATATTACCAATTCTTTCTTTTTCAAAATATGATTTATCCTTTTTATGGTATGTTCAGGTTCTACGAAAAGATGTTTGTATTTCTCCAATGATTTTTCGCAATCAACACCTTTTAATTTTTCAGGCGCAATCGGAATCTTGAAAAGATTACAGAATTTTTGATTGGTCAATATCATTTTTCGATTTTCATCTTCAAGTAGTATCCCATTTTGAAGATTACTTATCAAGGTAGTTAACCGTTCTTCAGATGCCCTTAATTTTTCTTCGGATATTTTGTCATTGGTAATATCTTCTATCATAGCCACTTTATAGGTGACCTCTCCTTTTTCATTTCTAACGGCACTGACCGATGTTTTGCCATAAAGTGTTCCGCCATTCTTTTTGTAGAACTTTCGAACTATGGAGAACTTATCGGATTCGCCACGCTCCGTATTCTCAAGTAAATCTTGATACAAACTAATATCTTCGATGGTAGATATTTGATCTAGAGTGAGTTTCTGTAATTCTATTTCAGAGTATCCCAAAAGTTCGGTAAAGGTCTTGTTCACCTTCACAATATTGTCATCTACAATCAGCACAATACCCAATGAAGAATTCTCGACGATAATATCTTGTTGTTTCTTTTGATCTTCAAGTAATTCTTTAATTTCAACTTCTCTAGTTATATCCCTAATAACCCCTTGAGCAGCAATTGGATTACCTTTCTCATTGTAGATAAGACTAGCATTAATATTCACATACTTTTCACCATTGTTTCTAGTAATGATTTTGACATTGTAATTTTTGAGAACACCTACTTGTAGTAAAGCTTTAAAAGATTCTGCAGTATACTCTAAAAAGTCTTCATGAACCATTTCGGCTAACATTACATCTTCTTCTTTATTATCAAAACCCAAAAAGTCTTTCGCGCTGGTGTTCATGTTTATAACCCGTGTGGTCAAATCCATGACCACATAAGGATCTATAATATTGACAAAGGCACCGTCAAGTCTAGAACCCCCTTCATTCAACATGCCTTCAAGCTTGCCATTGGCCTCCCTTAAATGTAAGGAAGCATCATAGAGCTCTTTAGACTTATGCTCTAAGAGTCGCTCAGCGGCTTTACGGGCTTTTTTTTCCCTAGAGAGGGCCCTTTGTAATACTGAAGCATCTACTTTATCCATGCTGTACAATGGCAAATTTGACTTCGGTTCCTTGTTCATTTAATAATTCAAAATCTACCTGAACATTTTTTTGAAAATGTTCGAAGGTTTTTTTTATTAATCCATGTGCCATAGCATAAAGTCCTCTTGATGAACTGTAGACCATTATAAGCGAGTTATCTGTTCTTTCTAAAATCTTAAAAGAGGGTAACTCAGCGTCAGGGTATAGTTTCTTTACATGAACATGTATATGGTCTTCTATAGAATATAAAAGGCCCAAAGGGTTTTTATAACTGCTCACCACTTCAGGATGAGCACTAAGCAAACCACTGAACAAATAATGACCAAATGAATACAACAAGTCATTAACAGGAATGTTTTCAGTTTTACTCAAACTTGTAAGTAGTTGCACCATCTCGTTAAAGTCGTAAGTACCGACAGATGTATATGCTCCTTCAGATTGAAGATTTGAATTTTCAATAATAGAATCAACTACTTCTAAACCGAAAGTAGCTTCTACCATATCTAAAAACTCCGTAAACACAATTCCTTTCATAATAAAGAATATTATGATTTAAAAGTAAGAATTGTACTACTTTTTATAAAAATATTGTTGTGAAACCGTGATTTTTTGTTAGGCCTTAATTAGTTCGCTAACCTCCCAATAATCGAAAACACATTTAAGTTTTTGTTCGTAATCTTCGTATTTTAAGGGTTTTATGATATAACCAGCAATACCAATTTCAAAACATTTTAATAAATCAACCCTATTTTCAGATGTGGTCAAAATAATTGTAGGTAAATATTTTAAACTGGGGTCTGATTTAAGAACCGTCAAAAATTCTATGCCACTCATGCGAGGCATATTCAAATCAAGCAGTATAATATCAGGAAGATTTCCATTCTTTAAAATAGATAAAGCTTCTTCTCCATTTTTAGCTTCGATGATGTTGTGTTTTGATTCCATTTTAGAAACTGCTCGTTGCATTTTCATGGTTTCAATCATATCATCTTCTATAAACAATACATTCACAAGTACACATTTTTATACATTACAAAATTGACTTAAAAAGAAAAAACAAATGGCAATTGGGGGATGAATTGTAATTTACCATAGACGAATGGCATAAAACTGTCGATGAAATTAGTAAAAAAATTCTTACAATTAAGGTTGATTTGATTACTAATTTGAATTTTCTAAATCTGATTGAATCTTTTTCGGCAGTTTAGCATACACCAGAACATAAGAATGGTCTATTAATTCTTTGATAAGAGAAGGAGTTAAGTTTTCTAAGTAAAGCGTATTCCAATGTACTTTACTCATATGGTAACCAGGTATGATTACACCATCATAAGATTCTCGTAGTTCAATAGCCCTCTCTGGGTCACACTTTAAGTTTGCTTGAGAAGGTATTCGTTCTAACGGTACAAGGGCAAACATCTTGCCCATTACCTTAAAAACCAAAGTATGCTCATCAAAAGGGAACTCTTCTGTTACCCCTTTTTTAGTAATGCAATATTCACGAAACGATTCAACATTCATTTAGTCTATACCGTTAGAATCGTATACAATGACTTTATCCCATAAATGTTTACACTCTTCTATAAAGACTAAATGTGCGGCCTCTTCCTGATAATTTTGTTGTGCCATCGCAGATTCAAACGAAACAATCAACGAATAGGTAAACGAACCATCAACAACATCTCTTGAAGCTTTTGGGGGCGTTCCGATAAAATTTGTTTTGGCATACTTAGAATTGGTCAAGAACTTTTTTAATGAAGTTTCAAAGTAGGCTTTATCTTTTTCGGTTGTATCTTCTTTAAACCAAAAGTAAACCGTGTGGGCAAAGGCTGGGTTAAAATTTTTCATATTCATTTTATCTTGTGCTATAAGGTTTGAAGACAAACCAAAAAACAGCAGGGTACATATTAATTTCTTCATTATTCTATTTTTCTAAAAGTGGTTTACTTGAATTACTTATTTCTAGAGCTGTATAATCTAATTTCCAGCCTATGGTCTCTACAATTTTTTCAATCAGCAATACGGCTTCAAGAGCTTCCTTTTTTGCAGTTTCTATTAATCCACTTTCAGGAATCTTTTCACGAATATGTTCTTTCGCGTTTTGGTTCAATTGCGTTAAATCATCTGGTGAAAAAGAATTGAACAATCCATTTTTAATATCGTAAAACTGAATGTCCGGCTCGATAGATAGTATTTCAGGTTCCGGAAAATCTCTCAGAATTATGCGTTTAGAAGCGTTATCGGCTTCTAGGTGTAACTTCTTTAAATCATAACCTATTTGAGCTTTTGCATTTATGACAACCAATGCCTTTTTCTTACTGCTCAAAATACTCATGAATCCATCTTTGATATTCTCATAACGATAGATTTCAGCAAAATCACCTTCAACAGAAACCAATTTACAAACACTCTTAATTTTATCAAGTATGACTGTTGATTGATGTTCCGTTAGTTCGCGTCGCTTCTTTTTTGTGAACATTGAATAGACCCAATACATTAAGATTGCGCCTAAAATGAGTCCTAAAAAAGCTTCTATTAAACTATCCATAGTATTTTACTAATCCATTATTTTATATAGTATTGGCCGACTTGGGCTTGCATCATTTTCGAAAGGTGCTACTTGAAGATTTAAAAAATAAGTGCCATCTTCAATTGAATTCTTGACATAGATGAATTCGGTTATTGTAGCATTAAAGCGCAACTTGCCTTTTGTATTCCAAAATGCATTATGACAAACTAAAGCGCCTTCATCACGCTCTCTGTCTACTGAAGGCAAATCAATCAATAAATGCTCTATTCCCTTATCCTTTAAAAAAACTACAGCCTCTTCAAGCAGATAAGGTGGGTTCGTATGAGAATACTGCATACTTTTTTTACTCATTAGGTTAGGCAAAGTACGTATGACGATTGCTTTTCTTTTTTTATTTCCTAAAGCATATTGCAGTTGCTTTTTTGAAATCACTAAATCTTCATCCTTCTTTTCGGGCGCCACTGTAATTAGCTCTGATAAAAAAAAATATTGCTTTAAATTTTGATTAACTGAGTGAAACTCTTCAGTAATATGACCCGCACACTCCGTGTGCGTCACATGCGAATGCGGATTGAACCAAATAGTATTAAAGTTAACCGATGAGCCTTCAGACACTTTGCCAATAAAACCATCTTCTTCATATGGTTCAATTTTAGGATGACCTAAATACCAAGCATTTACATTTTTCTCATCACCGCGCATGGCGATTGAAATGTCTAATGGTTTAGATAAATCAATTTTACAGTTTCTTGAATTGTGTTTGATAGAAGCAATCATTATTACAAATTAAGCATAAAGAGGTTACTCGCAATTCCATCTGCCAAAAATTTACCTTTTTTAGTCGCCACAAGGGTATCTCCGTCTAAAAACAATAGATGTTCATCAATATATTTTTGAGCATATTTCATCAGATACTCTCTATATTTTTCGCCAAATTCAAGCGCTATCCTTGATAAGGATATTCCCCAAATAGTTCTTAAACCAGTCATAACATATTCATTATACTTATCGGTTTTTGATAACACTTCTATTTCAATAGGAAGCATATTTTCGGCAAGTGACTCTATATATTTTGAATTGTTGTTAATGTTCCAACCACGTCTTTCCCCATCAAAAGAATGTGCCGAAGGTCCGATACCTATATACTTTTTTTGTTGCCAATAGGCCGTATTATTTTTTGAAAAATACCCCAACCTTCCAAAGTTGGATATTTCATAGCATGAGTAACCAGCATTGGTCAAAGTCTCGTTTAAAATTTCAAAATGCTGCTGCGCTACTTCATCATCTACATCTTGCACAACGCCTTTTTCTATAAACTTCTTTAAAGCGGTTTTTGGTTCAATGGTTAATGCATAACTTGAAATATGAGGAATTTCAAAAGAAAGGGCCTTTTCAATATTTGATTTCCAGCGTTCCTTTGACATTCCTGGAATACCATAAATCAAATCAATTGAAATGTTATCGAAGTATTTTTTTGCTTCGCGGATACATACCTCAGCTTCTGATGCATTATGAGCCCTATTCATCAACTTTAAGTCTTCTTCGAAAAAAGATTGAACACCAATGCTTAATCGGTTAATTGAACTCTTAGATAATTGAGTAATTCGATTCTTTAATAAGTCATCTGGATTGGCTTCCAACGTAATTTCAGGATTGTCTGTAATCGCATAGTAATCATAAACCGACTCAATCAATTTTTCAATCTCAGAAACTTCTAAGACAGATGGTGTACCTCCTCCAAAATAAATGGTTTCAACAGGTTCTTTTTTAAATTCATCTTTACGCAGACTTAGCTCTTTACATAGTGCATCAACCATTTGGGTTTTCTTTTTCATATTGGTTGAAAAATGAAAATCACAATAGTGGCAAGCTTGCTTGCAAAAAGGAATATGAATGTAAATGCCCCCCATTATCCTAGTTTCTTGGGATTCTGTTTCACAAAGGCGCCCCAACCAGAATATGTTTTGCCTACTTCAACCCTACCTTCATTGTAAAAATGACAAACAGCTGCCGCAAGACCATCGGTGCTGTCAAGATTTTTTGGCAAGGTTTTTAGGCTTAACATGCCTTGCAGCATTTTAGCCACTTGTTCTTTACTGGCATTTCCATTGCCTGTAATCGCCATTTTAATCTTCTTAGGTAAATACTCGGTAATCGGTATTTGTCTTGATAAGCCAGCAGCCATAGCAACCCCTTGTGCACGGCCTAATTTGAGCATAGATTGTACATTTTTTCCAAAAAAGGGCGCTTCAATCGCAATTTCATCTGGATGATACGTATCAATGAGTTCAATGGTACGATCAAAAATCAATTTGAGTTTGGTATAGTGGTCATCATATTTTTTGAGCATCAATTCATTCATTTGAACAAAATGCATTTTTTTGTTCACCACTTTAATAATACCAAAACCCATAATTGTGGTTCCAGGATCAATGCCTAAAATAATTTTTTCGTTTGCCAATTTAGTTGGTGGTATTTAAAACTAGTGGAAGCCTAAACTTCATACTTACCGGATTACCTTGTTTTAAAGCTGGAGCTACCGTTGTTAAATCATTTAATCGATTTGAAATCTCTTCATTAAAACCAGGTAACAATTCATTAATTCTAAAATTCTCTGCAATCTCAAGTACAGTAATAAAACCATGCTCATCAATTTTAAAATCAACATAAAGGGTTTCATTAATATCTGTCTCAACTTCAAACTGCGCATCACTGAAAGCAGCAGAAAAATAGTTAAACATTTTTTCTTGAAAGCACATTCTTTGAATTTCCTTGGTCATATTCTCATCGCAAACTTCAAAAAGAGGGTAAGAATCTACATCATTCCAATCAATGGCTAAAAGGTCTTCTTGCACCTTATTCTCTGTGCGAACTGCTTTTGATTGAAAAAGCTCGCAGGAGACTAAAAAAACAATACAGGATAGGAACAAAAACTTTCGCATTACAGCCCTGAGAATTTGGATGAAATTACGATATTTTGAATAAAAAAGTTGAAGAATCAAGTTCAAACTCAAACTCAAAACTATACTCTAATAAAGAAGAAATAAAATAATACATGTCTGTAACAAATCCGACTTAACTTTGTCTAACCTATAGATTACACACTATGGATATTGTTTTGCTTGTTATTGGTTTTATATTGATACTCGTAGGAGTTTTGGGAAGCTTTCTACCGGTGCTTCCGGGTCCACCAATCAGTTGGTTAGGCTTATTGCTTTTGCACCTTACCAAAGCGGTGCCTGATAACTGGTGGTTCTTGGGTATTACACTTGTCTTTGCTTTGCTGATTACAGTTATGGATTACGTGATTCCCGCAATGGGGACTAAAAAATTTGGTGGTAGTAAGGCTGGAATGATTGGTACTGTAATAGGCTTACTAGTCGCTATTTTCTTTCCCATACTTGGCCCATTTGGCATTATTATATGGCCTTTTTTAGGTGCATTAGTTGGTGAACTATCTAATAAAGCAGACCAAAAAACAGCTCTAAAAGCAGCCTTTGGTTCGTTCTTAGGCTTTTTAACGGGCACTTTTATGAAGTTTTTGATTACGATAATCTATGCAGGGTTATTTATCTGGAAAGCTATTGAACACGGTGGTGAGTTGTTCTCTTTCTCTTAGAGAACGCACTTAAAGACTCCACTATTTAGTAAGGAGTGATGGTTTTACCAAGTAAAATCAGGAAGATTGCCATGATTTGAGTCAAGGTTGTTTTACTTGGATTGCATATTAAAGGTTCGGAATTTTATCCTCTCTATTTTCTATTAAAGTGGAAAACCTTCTAAGCTACTCCATCCATTCTACCTTTTCATCTATTGGCCGTCGAACTCCTTCTTGAAGCGATTCATTGTAATACCCCATATAGAAAAAACCTAAACATCTTTCTCCTTCGCAAAGCTCAAAAAACTCATCCATATATTTGATGAGACCAGGGGAACTCCAATAACTTCCAATTTCTAGTTCGGTACAAGCAAGCCACATATTCTGAACTGCCATTGCCGTAGCTGCTATTTCTTCCCATTCTGGTACACTTTCACTTAAATCTCGTTGCATACAAATAGCAATTATCGCTCTTGCCTTTGAAGGGTTTTCAAGAAGTTTCTTGATTTTTATTTTCTTCGGTTTCGCCTCGATTTCCTGATATTTATTAGCCAGAAAAGTACCTAGGGCATCCTTAGAATTTCCCTGTAATACTTTAAAACGCCAAGGCTCAGTCTTTCTATGATTTGGGGCCCAATTAGCAGCTTCCAAGACTTGGGCAATTTGTTCTTTCGTGATAGGTTTATCATTATACTGAACCGGAAAAACAGAACGCCTTTTTTGTATTATATTAAGTATCATAGCACTATTATTATTCTTTCAAAATTATCAAATTATTCTTCATTAAATAGTAAATCTAGACAATGTTGAAGTGCTAAATTTCGATGATTATCTTTCCATAAAACAGAAAGTATTGCACGCTGTGAAATGTTTTTCAACTCTATAAATTTTACATCTAATTGAAAACCATATTGCAGCGCAGTTGGCACTATTGAAACTCCTAGACCGTTCTCAACCAATTTAAAAATGGTTTGCGCATGAACTGATTTATGTGAAATTGTAGGACTAAAGCCTCCATCTTCACAAATACTCATAACCGTATCGTAATATAGCGGGCTATAGTCTTTTGAAAACAAAATAAAATCTGAATTTGCCAACTGGTGAATTCCATTAAAAGTTTCAGAATTTAATTTATGGTCTTTAGGTAGTACCAATGAGAATGTATCTTCAAAAACAGGCCTAATCCTAAGTCCTTTAGGGATTCTAGAAAGGCGAACGAAACCAATATCCAATTCATCTTTCAAAATGGCACTCTCCTGAGCCCTATTGGATAATTCTTCTAAACTGGTATGAATGTCAGGAAAAGTAGCCTTTAATTGTATTAACATCTTCGGAATAACTTGTTGCATTGCCGAGCCAAGAAACCCAATACGTATTTCACCAAGTTTACCATCTCCGATAGCCTTAACTTGTTTTGAAGTTCTATTGAGATGAGTTAAAATAAATTCAGCTTCTTTTTTTAAATAAGCTCCTGCAGCAGTGAGCTTCACCTTTTTTTTGTCTCGAATAAAAAGTGGAGTACCTAAAAGTTCTTCTAGTTGTTTTATCTGCCTACTTAAACCAGGTTGAGAGATAAATAAACGCTCAGCTGCTTTTCTATAATGCAATTCTTCTGCTACGGTTATAAAATATCTTAAATGTCGAAGTTCCATTTTTTTAATAACCACCAGTTATTGTTTATTATCAAAAGTGGTATTGGTAATTATTAAAAATACACTTTAATTTTGATAACCATCAAACTATCCACATGCAACAACACCTAGACACCTTTAATTATGGCGAAGATCACCTTACCTCAAGTATTGCCTTAGGGATAGCAAGAGGTCTTATTTCTGGCACTATTTCAGAAAAAGCGCGTCTAAAAATTCAACTATCTTCACAAACAGTTGCGGCAATTGTTGATAAAGGAAATATCGTTTATGGAATCAATACGGGCTTTGGCCCTTTATGTAATACCAAAATATCTAAAGAAGACACGAAAATACTACAAACAAACATCTTACAAAGTCATAGTGTTGGGGTAGGAATACCAATAGAAAAAGAACTTGCCAAACTGATGCTTATTTTAAAAATTCATGCATTGGCTAAAGGGTATTCTGGTATTGCCCTAACTACTTTAGAGCGGATGTTGTGGCATGTTGAAAATGATGCGATTCCCATTGTGCCATCTCAAGGTTCAGTAGGAGCTTCAGGAGATTTAGCTCCGTTGTCACATCTTTTTCTGCCTTTAATTGGTCTCGGAAAAACAGCTTACAAAGGAAAAGTTTACCCAACTTCAGAGTTCTTTTCACTAAAGAATCTTAAACCAATTGAACTTGGACCTAAAGAAGGGTTAGCACTTATTAATGGTACGCAGTTCATTGCTGCCCATGCAGTCAAAGTGGTTGAAAAATTACACCATTGTTTAAAACATGCCGATATTATTGGTGCCATGATGTTAGAAGGACTACAAGGCTCAATAAAACCTTTTTTTAAGGAATTACATGAGCTTAGACCGTTCAAAGGCAATCAACATGTTGCAAGCAGAATCCGAACACTTTTACAGGGCTCAGAAATTCTAGAAGACCATATTGATTGTGAACGTGTTCAAGACCCATACTCTCTTAGATGCATGCCTCAAGTTCATGGCGCATCTAGAAACACCTGGTTACATTTAAAAGAATTAGTAGAAATTGAGTTGAACTCGGTTACTGACAACCCAATTATTATTAATGATGAGCTGACCATTAGTGGTGGTAGCTTTCATGGCCAACCTTTAGCAATGGCCTTAGATTATGCAACACTTGCCGCTTCAGAATTAGGTAATATTTCAGATAGAAGAATTTATTTGGCCCTTGAGGGTAACAGTCCAGGTGTGCCGAAGTTATTAATGGAAGAAACAGGAATCAATTCTGGCTATATGATTCTACAATACACCACTGCTGCTTTGGCAAGTGAAAACAAAGGCTTATGTTTTCCCGCAAGTGCTGACAGTATTCCGACCTCATTAGGTCAAGAAGACCATGTGAGTATGGGCTCCATAAGCGGAAGAAAGACGCTTCAAGTGATTGAAAATGTCGAAAAAATATTAGCAATAGAATTATTGACTGCCTCACAGGCATTTGAATTTCGAAAGCCTTTGAAATCTGGCATCTTGTTAGATGAAGTTCATAATTTAGTTAGAAGTAAAGTTTCTTTTGCCAATAAAGACCGTGTTTTTTCTGATGATATTGAAGTGGGTATTGAAATGATAAAAAATACTGAAGTGATTCAACAAGTGGATAAAACAATGAAGGCAAATAAACTTTCTTGGAGTAGCCCACATTCTAAAGAATTTGAAAAATTTTAACCATGATCCGACCAAAACTAATAGGCCCTTTTACTCAAATTCTTACCATGAGCGAACTTCCTTTAAGAGGTGCGCTTAAAGACCAACAACTTCCTATAATTTCGAATGGGGGAATCTTGGTCTTAGAAGGAAAAATTATAGCTATTGGTCTTTATGTAGATTTAAAAGATGGTGAAGTTGAACTAGAAATTGTTGAAGGCAATCAAGTCTGTATTCCAGGCTTTGTTGATGCCCATACCCATATTTGTTATGGTGGCTCAAGAGCCAATGATTACGCAATGAGAAATGCAGGAAAATCCTATTTAGAAATAGCAAAAGCCGGTGGTGGAATTTGGGATACTGTAACTGAAACAAGAAAAGCTAGTAAAGAAAATCTGATTTCAGGAATCGTATCTCGCAGTAACCGACATTTAAAAAATGGAGTGACCACTTTGGAAGTTAAAAGCGGATATGGCTTATCGGTCGAAGAAGAGTTGAAAATGCTTCGTGCCATTAAAGAAGCAAATTCCAAATTAAAACAAGATTTAGTACCAACCTGTCTGGCCGCCCATATGGTTCCAAAAGACTGGAAAGGCTCAGCTTCTAAATACCTCAATAAAATGAGTTCCGAATTGTTTCCAGTTTTAAAATCAGAAAAATTAGCCAATCGTGTAGATGCATTCATTGAAGAAAGTGCTTTTTCTGGGTTAGAAATCGCACCCTACCTAAAAACGGCTAAAAAACTTGGTTTTGATATTACAGTACATGCTGACCAATTCACTACTAATGGTAGCGAAATTGCCGTTCATTACAAAGCAGTTAGTGCTGACCATTTAGAAGCAAGTACAGAAAAGGAAATTGAACTACTTGCAAAAAGCAAAACTGTAGCTGTAGCATTACCGGGAGCTTCAATTGGTTTAGGTTGTGCTTTCACTCCAGCCAGAAAGTTATTAGATGCGGGGGCGATGCTTGCCATTGCTAGTGACCATAACCCTGGCTCAGCGCCTATGGGCGATTTATTAACTCAAGCAACTATTCTTGGAACTTTTGAAAAATTATCAAATGCAGAGGTTTTAGCCGGTATGACTTATAGAGCAGCGAATGCCTTGAATTTAGATGATTGTGGATCCTTAGAATTTGGCAAAAAGGCAGACTTTGTTTCTTATTCAACTAACAACTATCAAGAAATTACCTATCAGCAAGGGCAATTAAAACCTAGTGAGGTTTGGAAAAACGGGATTCGCGCGATTGAAGGTTGAAGGTTGAAGGTTGAAGGTTGAAGGTTGAAGGTTGAAGGTTGAAGGTTGAAGGTTGAAGGTTGAAGGTTGAAGGTTGAAGGTTGAAGGTTGAAGGTTGAAGTAATTTATTACACAAAATCAAAATCCGCAACTTAAATTAAATATTAAAGAAGCTATCAAAAAAGAGTTGAGTAAAAAGCATGTAGCGGTGAAAAATATGGAAACAGCAGTCAAAACATCATTTAAAGAGACCATAAAAAAAGGAATTCCCAATGAATTACCATCTAAAAAACCCTACCCCAAAAATGGTAATCCAGCACCAAAACGGAAAGACATTTTAAGTGCTGAAGAAAAAAAACTAGCCTTAAAAAATGCACTTCGATACTTTCCTAAAACTTGGCATCTTGAACTGGCAAATGAATTTGCAGAAGAATTAAAGGTCTACGGTAGAATTTATATGCTTCGGTTTAAACCTGATTATAAGATATATGCACGACCTATAAACGAATATCCTGCAAAATCAATACAAGCGGCAGGTATCATGCTGATGATACAAAATAATCTAGACCCTGCGGTAGCCCAACATCCTGAAGAACTTATAACCTATGGCGGTAATGGTGCAGTATTTCAAAATTGGGCACAATACTTATTGACTATGCAATACTTATCTGAGATGAACGAAGAACAGACTTTGCATATTTACTCCGGCCACCCCATGGGGCTATTCCCTTCCTCAAAAGAAGCGCCAAGAGTTGTGGTAACAAATGGAATGATGATACCAAACTATTCCAAACCAGATGATTGGGAAAAATTCAATGCTTTAGGGGTCACTCAATACGGTCAAATGACGGCGGGTTCTTACATGTACATAGGTCCACAGGGCATTGTACACGGAACTACAATAACAGTAATGAATGCTTTCAGAAAAGTACTTCAAAAAACTGAATCTACTAAAGGAAAAATCTTTCTCACAGCAGGTTTAGGAGGCATGAGCGGAGCGCAACCAAAAGCGGGAAATATTGCAAAATGTATTACGATTTGTGCAGAAGTCAATCCTGCTGCTGCCAAAAAACGATATGAGCAGGGTTGGATTGATGAGTTAATTGACCAAATGGATATTTTGATTGAAAGAACAAAAGAAGCCATTTCAAAAAATGAAATTGTTTCCATTGCCTTTATTGGGAATATCGTAGAAGTTTGGGAAGCCTTTTATAAAAAAGACATATTTATACACCTAGGCTCTGACCAAACTTCTTTACATAATCCATGGGCCGGAGGTTATTACCCAGTAGGGTTTTCTTATGAAGATGCCAATAAAATGATGGTCAATGACCCTATGACATTCAAAATAAAAGTACAGGATTCACTACGCAGACAAGTTAGCGCCATTAACAAACATACCGCGAAGGGAACCTATTTCTTTGACTATGGAAATGCTTTTCTGTTAGAATCTTCAAGGGCTGGCGCAGCAGTAATGGCCGACAACCAAATTGATTTTAGATACCCATCTTACGTACAAGACATTCTTGGACCAATGTGTTTTGATTACGGTTTTGGACCATTTAGATGGGTATGCACATCAGGAAATGAAGAAGATCTTGCCAAAACAGATAAAATCGCTGCATCCATATTGAAAAAAATAAAGGCTTCTGCTCCTGAAGAAATTCAACAGCAAATGCAAGATAACATTACATGGATTGAAGAAGCACAGCAAAATAAATTGGTAGTGGGTTCGCAAGCAAGGATTTTATATGCTGATGCAGAAGGTCGGGCAAAAATTGCCGAAGCATTTAATAATGCTATTAACAATGATGAAATATCAGCTCCCATTGTATTAGGGCGTGACCACCATGATGTAAGCGGCACAGATTCACCTTACCGAGAAACCAGTAATATTTATGATGGCAGTCAATTTACTGCAGATATGGCAATTCATAACGTCATAGGTGACAGTTTTCGAGGCGCAACTTGGGTATCTATTCATAACGGCGGTGGTGTTGGCTGGGGAGAGGTCATCAATGGTGGTTTCGGCATGCTGTTAGATGGTTCTGATGAAGCCGAAAAACGACTAAAGAACATGCTCTTTTATGATGTGAATAACGGTATAGCAAGACGTAGCTGGGCAAGAAACGAAGAAGCTATTTTTGCAATCAAACGTGAAATGGAACGTTCTTCTAATCTAAAGGTCACACTACCAAACATAGTAGATGACAATATTTTAGAAAACTTATAGGAATGAAAAACTACAATCCCCCGTCGAAAAGTAGTTGGAATGGCCGCAATTCTAATGATGATTTATATCTACATGAGAAAGTTACACTATTACCCGTATCAGAAATAGATTATAGTGGTAAAGGCTTTGTGCTCTTAGGCTATTGCTGTGATGAGGGAGTTAAAAGAAACCAAGGTCGTATTGGTGCAGTAAACGGCCCTAAGGTGATTAGAGATGTACTGGGGAAAATGCCTAATCATTTAAAACAAACAACAACTTTCACCGATGTAGGAGATATTACTTGTAGTAATGGTAATCTAGAAGAAGCTCAAGAAAATCTTGCTGATACAGTTGCTCAATTATTATATAAAAATGTAACTCCTATTCTAATGGGGGGTGGGCATGATATTGCATATGGCCATTACAACGGAATCAAAAAATATTTATTAGAACGAAAAAAAAGACCTTCAATTGGTATTATTAATTTTGATGCACATTTTGATTTGAGGGAAGATTGTAAAGGTTCAAATTCTGGGACCCCATTCTTTCAAATTGCAAACGAAAATGAACCTTTTCATTACCTATGTTTAGGCATTCGAAAAGATGCCAATGACAAAAACTTATTTCAAACCGCTCAACAACTAGATGTAACCTATGTAGACCGTAATACCTTTCGTATTCAGTTTGCAAAAGAAATTAATACTTGGATTCGTGCTTTTATGGAAAAAGTAGACCATTTATATGTCACGATAGATTTAGACGGATTTTCTTCAGCATATGCGCCGGGCGTAAGCGCACCTTCACCTATGGGCTTTTCACCAGACATTGTATTAGAATCATTAGAAATAATTATCGCTTCCGGTAAATTAATCAGTTTAGATATCGCCGAAATGAACCCCAAATATGACATCGATAATCAAACCGCAAAATTAGCTGCTTCATTGATACATAAGGTCATTCATTCGGAATTTGCGTAGAATTAGCAATCTACTATACGGATTGCTAAACAAGTCCAGAATTTGATAGAGCAAAAAAGAGATTCCGCTATATAGTGGAATTAGTTCAACCAACAAATACTTGTGGGCTATACTTCAAGTATTTGGGTTTGACAAACAAAAAAAGCCTCCCATAAGGAAAGCCTTTCATTGGTTTACACTTTCGTGTAGCACCTTGCTTTAACTTTGTTAAAGCACAACACAACACTACAAAGATATACGCTTATTTTAAAATAACGCAACATTTATTAAAAACACCCCTGAAGACAAGGTTATTGATGTTGCTCCCAAATTAATGCTGCTGCGCCGCAGATAGCAGCGGTTTTACCAGGCATACCCGATTCTATTATTTTAACCTTACCCTTATAAACCTCTAATAAATATTCATTAAAATATTTTTCTAAAGGTTCTAAAATCCATTTTCCACTATTGGTAAGACCTCCCATAAGCACGAATGCTTCAGGTTGTGTAAAAGCTGTGAAATTTGCCAAAGCTTGCGCCATCATTTTGGCGGTATAATCAAATGCTTTAATAGCAATAACATCACCTTCTTCTGCTGCTTGTGTAATTTCTTCTCCATGTAAATCGCTATAAGCAATGTTTCTGAATCGACTTTCGCACATATACTTGCTCAACATATACATGATGGTTCTCTTTAATCCTGTTGCAGAAACATAGGCTTCCAATCCACCACGGACCCCCAATCCGGTTAATCTTCCATCACCAATAGTCATATCAACATGACCCAACTCCCCTGCAAAACCATCAAAACCATCAATCAATTGTCCGTTCGCAACAATTCCTGCACCAAAGCCTGTACCCAAAGTGATTGCAATAAAGTCCGTCATTTTTTGTCCACTTCCAAATAGCATTTCTCCCAATGCAGCAGCGCTAGCATCATTCATGATGCGCATTGGCATAGGCATTATGGCCTTAAACTTTTCGAGAATCGGAACTTGACCTTTCCATAGTAAGTTAGCCGCATTTTCAATCGTTCCTCTTTTGCTTGAAGCGTTTGGTGCACCAATACCGCACCCTAAAATATTTGGTTCAAAATCAAGTAATGTTATAAGTTCATCAACATTATCTTTTGTTTTACTTAAATATTCTTCAAGATTAGGGTAATCTTTAGTTCGGAAGAACGTATGGCCATGTGTATTACCTTCTTTATCTACCAACCCAATCTTTGTTTTGGTACCTCCAATATCTATGCCTACTACCAAATCCATATTCAAGAAATTATATATTTAAAGATAGGCGGTTTTTATCAAAAAAACTCTACCATCATCTTTTCCTAAAGCCACAATTTTGATTAAAATCAAATAAACAATGAAATTATAAAAACCATTAGCGCAGCAAAAAGCCCTGTAACAAAAGCCCCCAAAGTATATAACTTATAACCCGTTTTAATATCCATTCCTGTTAATTGTGTAACCACCCAAAACCCGCTATCATTGGCATGTGGCACCACCAAAGCACCAGCTCCAATTGCAATTACGACCATTGCTCGTTGCACATCCGTATCAAAACCCATAGAAATCATTAATGGCGCCATAATAGAAGCTGCCGTAATAAGGGCTACAGTCGAAGAACCTTGAGCTGTTTTTATTGCTGCGGTTAGAATAAAAGGCAACCAAATGCCTAAGCTAACTCCTGATAATATTTCGGCGAGATGACCTCCAATACCTGAATTTTGAAGAATCTTTCCAAAAACTCCTCCTGCTCCAGTTATTAGTATAATTGAAGAGGCACTCAATAAGGCTTTTCCGACCCATCCAGAATCTGATAGTAACTGAACATCAAACTTTTTGGGTAATAAGAATGATAATAATACCCCAATAATCAATGCAATAATTGGCGAACCTAAGAAACCAACAAGCTTGAACCATGCAGTGTTTTCATAAGTATCTTCAAATAAAAACATAGACAATGATTTACCAACAATCAAAAGAATAGGAATTAAAATGGGCAAAAAAGACTTAAAGGCGCTGGGAGCGTTTAACATTTTTGCTTTTATCTGTTCTTCAGATAATTCTGGGTTAGGGTCAATATAAGTTTTGCCAGCAATCTTTTTCGAATAGATAATCACCACAATTAGTGAAAGAGCACTAACACTAATTCCGATTAGCATGACTAAGCCAATATCAGCTTCTAGTATTGCCGCTGCGGCAATGGGTCCAGGTGTTGGCGGAACCATTACATGGGTCAGCAACAAACCTAAAGCCAAAGCAACCGAGGTGCCAGCGATTGACAATCCTGCTTTTTTAGACAACGACTTGTTCAAGGGGTTCAAAATGATAAATCCACTATCAGAAAAAACAGGTATAGAAACAATATAACCTATAATTGCCATGGCAGCATGAATTCGTTTTCTGCCAATTACTTTTAATACAACCTCAGCCATCTTATAGGCTCCGCCCGAGTTTTCCAAAAAAGCTCCTATTATAACTCCCAAAAGAATTACCAATCCTATTTTTCCGAGCGTGCCTCCAAATCCATCCTCAATTGATTTGAGAATGGTATCAAAAGGCATGTTAGCTGCCAAGGCATAGCATAAAGCAGCAGCTAATAATGCCAAAAATGGATGAATTTTCCACTTTACGGTCAAAAGTATAATCAACGCTACACTAACTAAAAGCAAAAAAATAATCATGGTCAGTTATCTTTGTGTTTCTTTAAATATCTTTAGGTATCGCGTATGACAAAACCTATTTTTCACATTGGTATCCTATTCATTTTCTTAGCTTCCTGTAATATAAAAGAAAAAAGTGATGTTGAAAGCGACTCTGTACAAAAACTGAGCTATCACGAAGCCTATTTGGAAGAGATTTCACAGCTTCCTTTAAAAGCAAACCCTTTGACTGATACCCTACAGATGGCAAAAATTAGTGGAGGTACTTTTATGATGGGAGGAATCAGTAATCAAGCTAGGGAAGACGAACTCCCTCGTCATGAAGAAACCGTAACCGATTTTTGGATGGATACTAATGAAGTCACCAACAAGGATTTTAAAGAATTTATTGATGCGACAGATTATATAACCACCGCTGAACGACCTATTGAAATTGAAGGGAAGATTTATGATCCTGGGGCGCTAATATTTGATAAAAACAACCCATCTATGTGGTGGAAATTTGAAATTGGCGCGAATTGGAAACATCCTTACGGACAAAATAGCACCATTGAAGGTAAGGATAATCACCCTGTGGTACAAGTTTCATGGTATGATGCCATGGCCTATGCACATTGGGCTGGAAAAAGCCTACCAACCGAAACCGAATGGGAATACGCAGCAAAAGGTGATAGGCAAAACATAAAATATTTTTGGGGCAATGAATTTTCAAAAGCAATATCATTTGCCAATTTCTTTCAAGGAGATTTTCCAATTACTAATAGTAACGAAGATAATTACCTAAAAACAGCTACAGTTAAATCATTCCCCAAAAATGGATATGGACTTTATGATATGGCAGGTAATGTATGGGAATGGTGTTTAGACACTTACTACCCTAATGCATACACAATACTTGATAAAAGAGAGAGTGGCTATTTTAAAAAGTATTTCAATAAAAACCAAGAAAAAGTAGTTCGAGGAGGGTCTTTCCTTTGTGCAGAAAGTTATTGCACAGGATATAGGCTTTCAGCCAGAATGAGTTCAACACCAGATACTGGCCTTGAACATACTGGGTTTCGATGTGTGATTAGGCAATGAAAATATTAGAAAAAAAACAAAATATAAAAGCAGTTATACAATAATTTAAAGGGTGAAATGTTAGACATCTTTGAGACAAGTATGTTAAGGCTAAGGTGCAATTATATGTTACTCAAATTCAAAAAATAGTTTAATCTCATAACTAAGATTTTATTAAAATTTGAAATTTTTTTTAAATATAAATAAGAAACCTTATTGAATTCAAAATCAACGACATTAAATTAATAACCAATGAACAAGTTTAATACACTGCTATTTTTTGTTATGGTAGTAGCAAGTTTTAACTCCATTTTTTCCCAAATAACTATTAGTGGCGTTGTAAGGGACAATCAAGGAATCCCATTATCGAATACCCATATTAGTATAAAACCTTCGAACAGATTTACAATTACCGATACAAAAGGGTTTTTTGAGATAAACGAGGTTGTTAACGGCGAATATCTTTTGACCGCGACCTATGTAGGAATGCGAACATATACTGAAAGTATTGTAGTACAAAATTCAGATTTGACCCTTTCATTAATTTTAGAAGATGACCCCCTTAATCTTCAAAATGTAGTTGTTACCGGAAATTTTGAGCCACGACTTCAATTAGAATCAAGCACCTCGGTTACCACTTTAGATTCAAAAACCTTAGGTCAAACTTTTCAAAGAGGAACAGCAGATCTTTTGCAGGCCATTCCGGGAACGTTTACAGATCCCTCGGCGGGTGAAGTTTTTACACGGGTTTACTCTCGAGGAATTTCAGCATCAGCAGAAGATGACATGGGATGGTACTATGTCTCTTTACAAGAAGATGGATTGCCCGTTAGTTTGGTTCAACATTCTTATTATAGTCCTGATATTTTTCATCGTGTTGACCTCACTACCCAAAAATTGGAAGCTATCCGTGGTGGCAGTGCTGCAATAACGGCTTTGAATGCCCCTGGGGGAATCTATAATTTTATTTCAAATGGACCAAGTGATAATTTTAGAGGAGAAGTACAGATTCAAGGAGGAGTACAAGGTGAAGGAAATCCATTTTCAAGAGCAGATTTTATTTTACAAGGCCCTTTAGGCAATAATTGGTATTACAATGTTGGCGGACATTATCGCGTAGATGACGGAGCTCGTAACACCAGTTTTACATTTAGTAAAGGCGGACAACTTAAATTTAATCTTATAAAAACTCATGATGACGGTTATATTAAATTTTATGGAAAGATTTTAGACGATTTTACTAATAGATATACCGGTGTTGCTGCAACAGATTGGAGTGACCCAAAAGCAGCTTTTGGTCAAGACTTCAATACTACAGCGCTTATGATGCCTGCCTTTTCTGGCAATGTACCTGATGGAAGAAGAACTACCGAAGGCGCGACAAATGAATTTGATCCTTCACAAGGAGTACACGCCCAAGACCGGGCTTTCGGAGTAGATATTCTGCAAGATTTAGGGCAAAATTGGTCTGTGAGATTCAATTTAAAACATTCCGATAAAAATGCGAATTGGCAAACCGCAATCAGTAATGCGTTTGTTTCTTTAAGTAATCCATTGGCATATTTCATTACTGGGGCACAGTTTCCAGTTGGCCAAATAGTTTTCAGAGAAGCCTTGTCTGGCAATGAACTGGCTAGAGTTGACAATAGTGGTATTCTTGCAGGGGAATCATTCCAATACTTAGGTGATGGTAGTTTGCCTAATGATGCCATAATGGGAACCGCATCTTGGTTAAAACAGAATCGATCTGATGAATGGATGAATCAGATTACCCTAAGAAAAAAGACTAAAAACCATGATTTTAATCTGGGAACTGCCAGTGGGTTTTCTAAAACATCTTTATATACACAAGGAAGTTTTGGGTTTGTAACTTATGAACCAAATCCAAGAATGTTGCAAGTAACTTTGCAGAATCCGAATCAACCCATAATTGATTTATCTGACGAGAATGGGTTAAGTAATTATGGAGGATTGTTTTTTGACAATTCCAGAGCCAATGTTAGACAAATTGCATTTTTTGCCAATGACCGTTGGAAAATACATGAACAACTTCATTTGGATTTAGGACTACGTTATGAGACCATTAATCACAAGGGAAGTAAAGATCAAGCAAGCCCTTTACAACGCGATGGTGGCGTTGATGGAAATCCTTTGACCGATTATGATAATGGTCTTCTTGTGCCAACAGGCGAACAAGATGATTTTGATTTTAACTATAATTATCTATCCTATTCGACTGCCTTAAACTATAAGCTTAATGAACAAGCTGCAATATTCACAAGGTTTTCATTAGGAAATAAGGCACCAGAGCTGAATTATTATTTCAATAATTTTTCGAATGTTCCAATAAATCAAAAAGGACAAGTTCAAACCATTGAGCAATTTGAGATAGGATTAAAATTTGGCAAGAATGAATTTTCAGCAACTGCTACGGCCTTTTGGAGTCAATTAAAAAATATCGGAATAGCAGATTTTGCCTTCGACTCTGAAAATGGAAATGTTTTCTATACACCAGTACAATTCAACGACTCAAGAACAATGGGAATTGAATGGGAAAGCGCCTATTCTCCTTTTTATTTTTTAACGTTTAGGTTCAATGGTAACTTGCAAAACCCAAAAGCCACCAAATGGACCGTCTATGACGCAAATGGCTCTATTGACATAGTTGACGACACAACTACAGACTATTCGGACAACAGGCTTCCTTTTAACCCTAATCTTATGTTTAATTTAGGTGCTGAATATCAAAAAAATAAATTGAACGGTTTTCTAAAATGGCAATTTATTGGAGGACGTGAAGGTAACATCGCAAATGCTTTTCAATTGCCTGCTTATAGTCTTTTTACTACAGGTCTGGGTTATGCTATCAATCAAAACCTTTCTATAAATTTTATCGTAACAAATCTGTTCAATTCGGCTGGTTTAGCTAATTTTTTTGGCGCCAATAGTTTTGGCGCAAGTGCAAATGGTGCTACCTCAGACTTCATACAAGCCAATCCTGATGCAAGTTTTGTTGTTGTTCCAGTTTTACCCCGAGGAATGATGTTTCGATTAGGTTATCGTTTTTAAAGTTGGGCCAGTAATAAAAAGAACAAGATTTTCTTTTATTCCAATTTGGAGTTTATAGCTTTTCTTCGAATAAAACTAAACTTTCAAAGAACACTAGAACAATCAACTGAAAATCTCCTACAATACCTGAAAGTCGACATCTGATAATGGAATAAAAAAAGCTCCCAATTTCTTGAGAGCTTTTTTGCGGTCTGGACGGGACTCGAACTTTTTTTTAAAACGCCCTGTAACAAAGGCCTGCCAAAGGATCGTTTTTTAGGCTCACCGCGATGCTCACCTTTTAACAAAGTTTAACAGTATTATATAAATATCATGATTTGAAGAAATTTAGTTTGTTTACCCTTTTTTTCTTAATTACTGAAATCCCAAGATTTTTTTAAGTATCTTCTAATTCTAAAATTGTTCCTTCATCTAAAAGATAACAACCACCAAAAAAAGTAATTAATGAAAGCAGCCATTCATTTTAAATTAACGGATAAAGGAAAGAGTAAGAAAAGCAAAAAAGAAAGCAAAAAACAGCCCCAGTTTACAATTAAGATTAAAGAATTGAAGGAGGCGTTGGATGGTAGTTATATGGGCTTGGGCACTCCTTATTTTCCAATTCAGGTTGATAATTTTATTGATTTGGAAAATGAAGAATATGCCTCCATTTATGAGAACACTGAAATTACCGCTCAGCTTTTGTTTAATACAGGTAAAGAAATTAAAGGCATGCAATTGGTCTGTTGCAAGATTATCAACATAGATAGAGAACATAATGATGGGTTAAAAGGTACTCCTGGCAATCCATGGAGTAGAATGTTCAAATTAAAACAAAATCAATTTGCTTATGCCGCTCCAGATGGAACATTATATGTGGCTCCAAATGAAAATGGGGAATGCTGCATCACCACAAAGAAAAAAATTCCCGAAGCAACACTTGCCTACAGTATGATTTTTTCTGCAACGGTTGAACTCGACAATGACAATTGTGAAAAGAGTTACTATTTTGTTTTAGATCCAGTAATAAAAGTTAGATCAAGTGGGGACGGATAGAAATCTTGTGAAAAAGATTTCGTTTAGATTATGTCTTATTATTCAATTAAGCTTAACCCTAAATACCTTAACAGCTCAAAACAAGGGTAAATCTGACAGTCTATTAACTTTATTGGACACGGGAGATTTTTCAAAAAAAGAAAAAATAGAGCTATTACTCGATATAGCTTATTATCACCCCAATCCAGATTCCGCTTTGCTTCTATCAGAAGAATCTTTGAATCTAGCTATTGAATTGAATACTCCTATTCTTATAGCTAAATCTTTCGAAGAGATTGGTATTAATCAGGGAAGATTGGGCAATAGAAGAGCTTCCTTGGATAATGCCTTGAGAGCAATATCAATTTATGATTCGCTTAACCTTATCGAAAACCAAGCTGCCTCGCATAACCAAATAGCGACAAGCTATATGGTTGAAGAAGATTACAGTTCAGCAATTAAACACCTTAAACAAGCCTTAAGTATATATGAAGAGTCAGATAAATATGGTAATAAACCATTTGTAAATTTAAACCTAGGTGAATTGTATCGTCTTGCTGGGTATTTGGATAGTGCTAAAGTTGTGTTCAAAAGTATTCTTAATTCAAATTTCATTAGTAAGGATAATCTTAAGGGTTATTCGCTAGGCAATCTTGGAATGATTTATTACTCCCAAGACACTTTGAAACTAGCTAAAACTCATTTAGAAGAAGCCGTTGCCATTCTAAAAAACTTAGGGGATTCTTATGCTACTTCGGTCTACTTGGCCGAATTGGGTGAGGTCTACCAAAAAGAGAACAGTCCCAAACAGGCCGAAGAAAAGTTTTTGGAAGCCATGACAATGGCGCAAGAGGCCGGATTAAAAGAACAAATACGTGATTTTAGTGAAAAACTCACCCATTTTTACGAATACCACGGTGACTACAACAAAGCATTAACCTATCAAAAAGTATTTCAGGTTTACCAAGATAGTTTGGTGAACAAGGCCAATATTCAAGAAATAGAGCAATTAAAAGCCAGATACGAAATTGACAAACGAGAGTCTGAAATTGGTTTGTTGAGTAGGGTCAATACCAATCAGAAATATTTGGTATGGACTTTGGCCTCAGGTGTTTTGGCGACATTGCTATTTCTGTATTTGTTATATCGCGGCAACCAACGAATTAAAAAGGCGAATATACTATTGTTCCAACAAAACGAAACGATAGCGAATCGAGAGCGGGAAAAAGCACTCCTCTTAAAAGAGTTGAACCATCGCGTAAAGAACAACCTCCAAATGATTTCTAGTCTGCTCAATCTGCAAAGTCGTGAATTGGAGGGGCATCCTGCCAAAGAAGCTTTAGAAACTGGTAAAGATCGTGTAGAAGCTCTTTCCTTGGTTCACCGAAAACTCTACCAAGAAGGTGCTGAAACAAAAATAGCTCTTCGTGAGTATGTTGAAGAATTGGTATTGGGGCTTTTTTATGGGTATGAAGCCGAATTTGAACCTGAATTTGTTATTGAAGAAATGGATGTTTCTGTTGACACCGCAATTCCATTAGCCCTTATTATTAATGAATTGGTGGTTAATTCACTAAAGTATGCCTATAAAGAAGTTACAAACCCTTCTTTTATTCTTAAAATTGAAAGGAAAGATAAATACTTGATTCTTCAGGCTATTGATAATGGGCAAGGGTTTATTCTTGATAAAATTGGAAAAAAGAATTCTTTTGGGTTAAAACTTATGGATTCATTAATTGAACAACTTGAAGGAAATATAAAAAAGCTAGATGGCAAAGGAACTCATTGGTGGGTTCAACTTAAAGCTGCTTAAACTTAAAACGATTCTCAATGATTGGTGAAGTCAAAAAAGTGAATGTCCTAATTGTCGAAGATGAGACTTTGGTTGCTAAAGATATTGCTCAAAGTTTAATTGAGTGCGGTTATGAAATAGCCGGTATAGCTTCAACCGTAGAAAAGGCAAAACATTTACTCCTAGAAACCCCTGAAATAAATATCGCTCTAATTGATATTATGCTAAAAGGCGGGGGAACAGGTATAGAACTGGCCCAAATTATGGATAAAAATTATCCCCATATACCTTACATCTTCTTAACCTCCTACGCAGATAGAAACACCATTAATCAGATAAAAGCCTCTACAACACCCTACGCTTATCTTTTAAAACCATTCAAACAAAGACAGGTGATCGTTTCATTGGAAATGGCGTTGGAAAACTTTTCAAAAAGGAAACCTGTATTAAATCCAATTGAACAAAATAGCAATGGCTCACCTGCCAATCTCGCACTAAAAATAAATGACAGTCTTTTTTTGAAACGGGACAATCATTTTGAACGTGTTTTGTTGGTGGAGATTTTGTTCTTGGAAGCAGAAAGCAACTACACCACTGTACATACAAAATGCGGCCGCTTTGTTTATTCCCTTGTCCTCAAAAAAATTGAAGAACTTTTACCATCTGAATATTTTTTAAGGGTGCATCGAAGTTTTGTGATTAATATAAATGCTGTAACTGGTTTTGAGGGCAATCTTCTCTTTATCGGTAATTATAAGATTCCAGTCAGCAAGAGACATAGAGAACATGTTTTTACCCTTTTTAATAGGATATAGTTAGACCTTCGGAACTTTCCCATTTCCATTTACTTCAATAAATAGGCCATTCACTAAAAATTCATGGCCGTCCACTCATCTGTTTTTTGCATCTGACTCTTTTCATCCAAATTTAGATTTAAATCCAACAAGGTGTTGGGAAAAACAAGTTAAATCCTAAAAAAATAGAAATTATGGGAACAAATTCGCAAAGTGTACAAAAGTCGTATCACAAAGTATCGACCGATAAGGGAACATGGTTGCATGCGCCAGGTTCGGATTTTTTATTCGCCTTTTTAAAAAATGATTGGCCGGCTGATTTGACGGCTAAGGTGACTCAAGCTTTTGAAGATGCATTGGCCTTGTCTTCAACTATTAAAGAACAAGTAAAAGACACAAGCGGTGACGACGTTAAAAACGGTTTATATCTTTTAAATCAACCCGCTATGACCAAAGCCATGAATAACATTGACGGCATGGGTCAAACTGAAGTTAATCAAGACGGTAAGTCAGGAAATGGAACTACCGTTTCAATCAATCAAGAGTTTTTTACCGCTATTTTAGGAGGTTTGGAAGGTGATATTGCTCCTTTGATGACCTTTTTAAATACTCAGATGAGTGATGTTATCGCCGAAACAAGACAAAGTACAGTAACACAAAATTTTGGGACGGTAATCGGTCTCATTTCTGTCATGCCAATATTGAATGTTCCTGTTACCAGCTTTCAATATGTGTTTTCCTCTGCAGAAACTAGTCAATGGTTTGTAAAACTAATTTGCGGAAGTGTTGATCATTATTCCTATGATTACAAATACACGATAGTTAATTACAATTACGATAAGCCTGCTTAAAATTTAAGACGTTTATGGCACAATTCAAATATTGATTGTGCCATAAACTTAAAAAATCAGCAATCGTATTTAGCGCAATCCCTCCAATAAAAAACAAATATATTCGGAGAAAGAAGAGAATTTCATGTAATCTAACAACAAAATTTTGACAATTAATAACTAGATCATAACGATTAATTGGTTGAACAACATTGTCGGAAACATTCATTGGACCATTAAAGAATTATTCAAAATATTTAAAAACACGTAAAATGGCAAAATATCATAGAGCAACAATTACAAGTAAAGGTTTACTTATTTCACCTCAGGCTGATATAGAAAAAACGGAGGCAATTCGACTATTAAAGAAACCTGGAAATGAAAATAATGTCTACACCGATAGAAAAAAGGCACACTCTTTTGCGACCGCCCTCTCTGAAGGAAAAAAAGGAACGTGGCGTGATGCAGCCCATGTAATAGATGGATACAAGCATTATCACGATGTAAGTCACCAATACCCTGGACATATATTTTATGGCGAACCAAGTCTTTCGCAAGACTAGTTTAATACCAAAGAAGGGCAAATATTCGAAACATCTAGTTCATTACTAGCAAAATATTCTTTGTCAGCTACTTGTCAGTTATGGAAATAATATTATTCATTTAATTAAATGAGACTATGAATATGGAAAGAGATAAAAACTTAATGGTGGGTGAACTCATGAAATTATTGAGAGTACTTACGTCGGTGGTTGAACAAATTTTGAAGTTTTGGTTCAATCCCATTAAAGAAGATAGTGTTGCCAAATCTGCTAAGTACAATCATTAATATGAATACTTCGAGTAACTTCTAGTATCTTTTAAACACCCATTTTCAAAGGCCTCGCAAAGGGCCTTTTTTTGGCTCACTGCAAGGCTCACCTTTTAACAAACTTTAACATTTCACAAACTCATTAAGGAACAAATGAGCTTTTTTTATTCTTATGTTTTGGCACATACGTTTGGATAATATAGGGTGTTATTTTTTTCAATGTTTCGCCATTCTTTGGATGCAAGCCAGGTGCTGTAAAGTATTCGATTTCCGTACTACTTTTTTTATAATACCAAATCAAGGGTTCATCAGTATCGGAGAAAAATTCATAAGAAATATCAACTTTCACTTTTCTCATATTTTTCAATTTCGTTTCAATTAAAGGTTCAACCTTGGTTCTATGTTTTGAGAAGGGTCCTTTATCACATGAAACCGTAACATAAAGTGAATCAGCCCAAGTCATGCATTCAGCAACATTAGGATTATTTTTTAAAGTATTTAAGGGCCAATTTTGAAAACCTAAAACTAGCATAGTCAATCCAAAGAAAATACTTGTAGTAATGATAACTTTCCCTCTAACACTTTTACCTTTAGGTTGGATTGAAACAGTTTTATACCATGAATTATTTGCTAAATAGCCTCCGTAATCTTCGTATCCCAAATATGCACAGAATAGGTTTATGCTATCGGCATTTGGCCTGCCGTACTTTTCCTTCTTGTCAATATACCTGTCATATGCTCTTTCTAGAGTTCTGGAGCTTAGATTGGTTTCATTACTAATATGAGTCGATAAAGCAAATTTAGAATGAGAAGCATTCTCCTTCTTTGCTTTCTGAAATACCTCTTCTATAATTTTTCCAATTATTTTCTCATCCATCATCTTAAAATTACAAAATATAAACAGACTTAATGTCGACATGACCCTTTCTTAATTACCTGTTTTATTGGTGTCTAATACATGTCGAAAACAAGTCGATTCTTTGTCTGTAACTACTTCCTAAACTTCAATTTAATTTGTCCTCAGGAATGATTCGCTATGCATTGCTAACATAGTATTTCTAGAAAAATCATTCTTACGGAAATCTATAATGCGGCCAGTATTCGGCCAATTGGAAAGTAGCTAAATGCTGCCGCATAAGATTTCCACTTTCCAAAAAACGGAGTACTCCAAACTCAAAACCGGATTGGTAATAATGAATCTGGGAAAATCCCAGACAGCCACTCCTATTTCAAATTTTTAAAAATAAATTTTATGAAACGCATATTTATAGCCGTATTGGCATTGGTATTAAATACATTCTTATTTTCTTGTGATTCAGAAAGTCTAGTGGAAGATGAATCTTTCTATGAGACTCTTGCTACGGAAGGGGATGATGGCAATGTTCCACCACCACCTCCACCACCTCCACCAGGACTATAATCTAAGAGACTGATTATATTTAATTTGGGCTACACCATAAGGTGTAGCTTTTTTTTTGAATACTTTTAAAAAAAATCAGGTTTGAAAAATGTATTGCTTTTAATTTTTATATGCTTGTTCGCTTCCTGTGAAATAGTTGAAAATAATAGTAGTAGAAAAACTGAGAATCGAAATGACAGTATTTTAATTTACTACCGTATTTCAGGTGATGCCACACTACCTTTGGATAGAAGGCAACAGGCCATAAATAAATCTCTATTTCTGTCTAAAGATAGTATAAAGGATACCCTATATAACCGGATTCTTTATCAAAAGAATCTACTTCACTTTTCTCTTAACCAATATGATAGTCTCTACATCTTCAATAACCGACTTTTAAATTTTGCCTCGCAAAAGGAAGATAATTCTATTTTGGCAAGGCAACATTATTTAATGGGATACTATTTCAATGAAATAGCCCAAATTTCTGATAGTGCCTTTCGTAATTATAACCTTTCAAAATACTATTTCAACCAAATAAATGATTCCAGTTGGGTAGGAAAAAATCTTTTAAATATGAGCGCGATTCAAAAAGATAAAAATGATTTTTTTGGGAGCAAAGAGACTATTACAGAAGCAATAAAATATCTCACTTCTGAAAGGGACAAAGAACAAATCTCTTCCTCATACAATATTTTGGCTACTAATCATAGAAAACTACTAAATAATGATGACGCATTAAAATACTACTTCAAAGCCATTGAAGCCACCAATTCACAAAAAGACAGATTAATTTATCAAAATAATATAGCTGTAACCTATATTGATAAAAAACAATACTATGACGCTATTACCCTTTTAAATAAAATTGTTAGGGACACAGTCTTAATTCAAAATAAAAAAGAATATGCACGGGTGTTAGACAATTTAGCCTATGCTCTATGGCTTGCAGATGCTAGAAATAATGAATTAGAATTTTTAAAACCACTTCAACTACGAAAACAAAACAAAGATCTGAGAGGTCAATTAGCAAGCTATACCCACCTAGGGGAGTTTTATAGCAAAACCAATATTACAAAAGCAACTTTCTATTTTGATTCGGTAATTCAAGTTTCCAAAAGTTTAAAGATTCCAAGAGCTGAAAAAGACGCCCTTAAATTTTTAATGATACTTGAGCCCAACAATGTTAATCTGCGTGACCGATATGTGTTTTTACAAGATAGTCTCTATGAGCAGGAAACAAAAGTCAAAACCCAGTTTGCCAAATACAAATATGATGACCGGCTAAAACAAGAATCTATTTTACGTTTAGAAAAAGATAATACTGAAAAAGAGTTGGAGGCTAGTCAACAACGAAATCAGAAAATCATTTACCTAGGAGGGTTTCTTTTCATTAGCTCGGTTTTAGGACTCTCACTTTACGGTTTTAAACAACGCACCAAAAGACTAAAACAAAAAAGCAAAATTGAAAAGTTAGCCGCTATTCAAGAAATTGAGTCAGAACTCTCCCAGAAGTTACATGATGACCATGGCGGAAAATTAAATCAAGTAATGTTACTAATTCAAAGAGGGGCGGACAAAGAAGTAGTTTTAAATAAAATAGAAGAGCTTTACAATAATACTCGTGATTTCTCTAGAAGCCTTAACTCAGTAGATACTGGTCCTGATTATTGGAAGAGCTTAAAGGCAACTATGGAATATACGAAACCAACCAAAGTTGAAATGGTTCTTAACGGTGGCAAAGAACTGAATTGGTCTTTAATTAGCCATCAAACTAAAGCCATACTATTTAAGGTGCTACAAGAACTGGTTATCAATATGACCCGCCACAGTAAGGCCAAACAAACGGTGATTCTATTCAAAGACCAAAACAAAGAACTATTTGTTTACTATGAAGATGATGGGGTTGGAGCATCAGAAGAATCGTTGTTGCGAAAAAATGGACTTCAGAATACAGAAAAGCGTATTCAAGCAATTGGTGGAAGCATTACTTTTGAATCAGAAGAAGGAAATGGCTTTCGCGCCGACATCCGAATCCCTAAATAATATCCCATGTTCAAAAAAGTAATCTTAGCTGAAGATTTTCAGGGCGAAAACCTAGGTATCGCTGAAACCTTACTTGAAAAATTGGCCATTGAAGAATTGCAAAACGAGTTCTATTGCGATAAGGCATTTACCCGCTTAAAGGTAGCTCTAAAAAATAAGGAACCTTACGAGTTATTGGTCACTGATTTATTTTTTGAGAAAGACCATATTGACAGAAAGCTGACTTCTGGCAGCGATCTCATTAAAGCTTCAAGAGCATTGCAACCCGGCTTGAAAATCATTGTTCACTCCATGGAAAACAATCCTCTACACATCAACACCCTTTTTAAAAAGCATAAAATTAACGGGTATGTATGTAAGGGCCGGAACGGAATGGTGGAGTTGGTTAACGCCATCAATGAAGTATTTCATAACAGAACTTATGTTTCGCCACAATTGAATTTGACTGCTGCAAACAATGCTATTGAACTAGATGATTTTGACTTTGCTATATTGAAAGAACTTGCTAACGGCCTTACCAAGAAAGAGGTTTCCGAAAAATTTAAAAAGGAAAATAGAACTCCCAATAGTGAAAGTACCATTGATAAAAGAATAAGCAGGCTTTATGATGATTATGAGGCCAAGAATACTACAAATTTGCTATTCAAACTCGCTAAGGAAGGTAAAATATGATGACTAATCTCTCCTGAAAACTTTAACATTCAAACAAATTTAAATCCCTTACAGAATCCTGTAAGGGATTGTTTTTTAATGGGTTTAGGTTTGGCTTTCAAATAGGAAACCAATAAAACAATACAAAATAGAATCAACTGGGGTATTCATTGTTTAGAAGAATGTAATACTAAATAATAATTTCTTTAGACCGGCCTATCGAAAAAGGCGGTTGGGGGACCGTCCAATTCGGTGGGTTAGGTCTTTATCAACTATATAATTGAAATTAAAAACTACCCACTAATTAAAATCTAAAATGAAAAGAGTATTCTTAATCTTTATCCTATCCCTGTTCCTTATTCCTAATATTTCGAAAGCACAAAATGATGGAGCCGTGGTTGCCGGGGCCGTTGGTGCTTTGGCAGCAATAGGAGTTGGAGTTGCAGCAGTCGAACAAATGAAAGAGCGCGCAGAATTGACTGCAACGGAATGGCTATTAGCCAACAATCCAGAGATTACTAGTTTCTCACTAAAAACTATTGATTTTGATGGAAAAAAGTTAAAGGATATGTCTTCTGCATCGGTTATAACCTTCAAAATTCAAGAGTTCGTACCAGCTGACAACCCAGAACTAAATGGAAGAAAACAAGTGCTTTTAGGATTTACCAGTCATGGATGGATAAATGAATACGGTATTGATTTCAATAAAATCCAATGGTTTTTGATTGACCAAATTGAATGGACCAAAATGATGGTGGCCTATGTTCGAGCAGCTTCTGGCGAGTGGGTCAATGAAAGTGTTGAAGAAACCCTAACTCATGGCAAAATTGTAAATAAAGGAGTTAGGGTAAAAAGTAAAATGGAAATACCTTTTTATAAGCTATCTGGGGATATGTATGTAGTAACTGATTATTCAGAAGAAATGAAGTTTATTTATAACGAACGTTCCTTAGGTATTTTTTTAAAAGAGACTCAAGATTTAGTGCAAATTAAACGCAGCAGCTTAATAGAACTTCATGAGTTTTTTTATGAGGAGTGATTATACCATAATTATGAATCAGATATTATTAAAATGAAATCACCTTTACTTTTCATATTGTTTCCAATTTTTTTAATCCATTTTGGTCGGCAAAGCTTAAATACCAAGGTTTACATATGTAAGGGTAAAAGCAGTAAAAGATATCATTATAACAAATCTTGTCGGGGGTTATCGAATTGTTCTACAAAAATCTATGAAGTAACACTTTCTGAGGCAAGACAAATAGGAAGAACATTATGTGGGTGGGAAGATTAGGTTTTAGTTGAACTAAACTATCTGCAAGACCTAGTTAAGAAATCTTTTTAGGGCTTTACAGATTTCCGTAAGGCATTGTCTTTGAATGGTTTTAGGTTTATAAAACAAACAATTTAAACCGAACCAAATGAGCTACCGAAGAGGTTACTATAAAAAAGATGGGACATATGTTCAAGGTCATTTTGTAAGCAAAGAAAAAAGAAATCGTAAGAAGACTAACAACAAAGGATGCTTGGGTATTTTGGCACTCTTAATGATCATGTTTTTTAGTTTCTCTTGTGAAACAGATTCTACATGTCAGTCTAGAAATTGTGCCGATTTTGCTAATCAAACAGAAGCCCAAGCCGCTTTTGACGGAAATGAGAGTTGTTATTCAAATTTAGATCGAGACAATGATAACATAGCCTGTGAAAATGGTAATTACTAGAATATGGAGAAATTAAATATATCAATAGAGTTAAAGAGTCATTTTCTTAGGCTATATCAAATGGCATTTGCAGATGATAATTTTGACCTACTAGAATTAAATATGCTTTACAAGTTCGCAGAGGAAAGGGGGCTTAGCAAAAATCAGTTAAATGAGATTTTATTGAACCCTTCTCAAGAGTCTTTTGTTCCAGATTCTTTGGAAGAAAAAATAGAGTATTTGTATGACTTGGCCCTTATGATTTGGGCTGATGGAATTGTAACGGAGGATGAAACCAACACCTTAAAAAAATACTGTTTAAAATTTCAATTTCTAGAAGAAAACATTGACTATATCTGTGAATTTCTTCTTGAAAATGCAAAAGAGAATATTTCTTTAAAAGAATTAATAGATAAAATGCAAGATTAAAATGGGGTCTCTAAAAAATATTTTTTCTACTAAAAAAAGTGTTCCAAATGAAGAGGAAAAACCAAAGGAAGAGGATATTAAAAAAATAAAACTTTCATTCTTTGAAAGCGGTTATGGTTCATCTAAGCAGGCTGAAGGTAATCACATAATTTTTAAGGCTTGTTTACAAGACGTATACATGGATTATAAGGGTAAATGTAGAGAAGATGAAAAGTTGCAGAAAGAATTAAAAGAACCTTATGTGCAGGAAAGAAGTAAGTATGAAATTGAACTAAAGAAAAGGAAAACCATCAAAGGTATTATTGAAGAAGGAATAGCCAATTTAGAAGATAAAATAAGGACATTTAAAAATGAAATTGCGGATGTAAAGCATAACCCAGAAAAATATGTAGAAGATGCAGACAAAAAACCAAAGGCACAATTTTATCTTGGTCTTGTTGTCCTTATTCCTATTACGTTCTATTTGCTAGTTTTTTATATATCGGCCTCCTATTCTGCATTCTTTAAAACATTCGATACTGAGCAATTGACCAATGCTATTTTTGATGCCAATGCCTTGACCAAGGCAATTGATGACGGTTGGCTAGAAGGTGTTTTCGTAGCGACTATTCCTTTTGCTTTTATGGGATTAGGATATTTAATACATATGTTTCAAAAACATAAAAATTGGTTATCCTATGTTAAAATAGGAACCTTGTTTGTGGTCACTTTTATTTTCGATGCTATACTGGCCTATCAAATTGAAAAAAAGATTTATGATATTGAGAAAACTCTTAATTCACCCGATTTTAATGTGCAAATAGCTTTTACAAAGGCTGAGTTTTGGGGAATCATCTTTGCTGGTTTTGTGGTTTATATTATTTGGGGTTTGGTGTTTGATTTTATAATGAAGGAATATGACAACTTCGATAAAATCAAAACATTTATTCGATCTAAGCGCGAAGAAATTAAAAACTGTGAACAAGAAATTACCGAACAAACCGAAAAACTAGGGCCGATTAAAGAGGAAATCTCTGGGATTGAAGGTAAAATAACCGACCTACAAAGAACTATAGATGGTTTTGTCTTTTCAAACAAACAGTATCTCACTTATCATGCGGAATATGTGAAAGGTTGGTTCTTGGCAATTGCAGACAATTTTGATGCTCTTAAAAGGAGAGATCAATTATTGTCTCAATGTACTATTGAAGAAAAAAAGCATTTGGAGGAGCATGACATTGCCGATGAAAGTTATGAAGGTCGTTTGTATAAATTAATTAACTAAAGAAGATGAAAAAGAACATGAAGTATTTTTTAGCCATAGCATTTTTGAATTTTACGCTATTATCATGTAAAGAGGATTCAAAAGTTGAAGAACTTATTCATGAACATGATTTTCCAAAGGTTGCCGTAAATACCAACTTAAACATAAGTGTCCTTTTAGATTTGTCTGATAGAATAAATCCAGAGAAATATCCTTCCCCAGCAATGGAGTTTTATCAAAGGGATATGGGCTATTTAAAGGCCATAGCTGAGAACTTTGAGTCTCATATAATGAACAAAAGACTGATAAAAATAGACGACAAAATTCAGGTATTCATAGATCCGGAGCCTTCCGATAAAACACTTAATCAAAAATTGGAGGAGCTTAGAATCTCTTTTGATAAAAGTACCGTTTCTAAGGAGACAATCTTAGCTACTTGTAAAAAATATGATAGTATTTCCGGGCTTATTTACGAAGCAGCTATTAGAGATGACCATTATGTAGGTTCAGATACATGGCGCTTTTTTAAGAACAAGGTAAATGATTACTGCATAGAAGAAGGATATAGAAATATTTTGGTGGTTTTAACCGATGGCTACATTTACCATAAAGATACCAAAATGAGGGAAGGTAATAGAACCACCTATTTAACCCCAAAGGAAGTTAGGGAGTTTGGCTTTAACAAACCAGGTTGGAAAGAAAAGTTTGAACAGCAAGATTATGGTTTTGTGTTTGCCAATAAGAACCTAAGCAATCTAGAAGTTTTGGTTTTAGGTATTAACCCTGATGATAAAAACCCTTACGAAGAAGATGTCATTGTCGCCTATTGGACCAAATGGCTAACCGAAATGAATGTAAAAAACTTTGAAATAAAACAAGCGGACTTACCCTCAAATATGAAGAAGGTGATACAGAGTTTTGTTTTGAAAAAAGAGCAACAATAGTTTTTTATCAAGAATGGTTACCAAATCAAAGGTTTGTAAATAATTTAATTAAAATTAGAAATTATGGGAATTAAGACTGGACCAAAAAGAATTGCGAAGACAACGGGAAAACCAGACCGACGACAAAGAGATAATAAAAAAACACCGGGAAATACACCATCTTTAAAACCCCATAAACATAAGAAAGGAGATTAATTAAATCTCTAATTTAAAGTTTGATTTAATACTAATCAAACTTACATAGGTCAAGAGAATAAATCATAATTAAGCAATAAGAAAGGTTATGGCTTGGGGCTTTAGAAGAAGAATTAAAATAATTCCCGGAGTACATTTAAATCTTAGTAGAAGCGGTATCAGCACTTCTATTGGAATAAGAGGAGCAAATGTAACCCTAGGGAAAAAAGGTGCTTATTTGAATACAGGAATTCCCGGTACAGGAATTTATCATAGACAAAAATTAGCTGGTGGTAAACTGGCCTTTGAAAAGAATCAATTTATACCAGTAGAACATTCTGAACAATTTATTTATGCAGAAAAGGAAATCATAAGCGCAGATGTCCAAGAGATTACAAGTCAAGATATGCAAGGAATTAAAGATTCTATTTTATTGGCACATCAACAAAGAATTGAACTGAATAGGGACCTTCAAAAAGTAAAGTCCAAATTAACATCAACAAAATTAAAATTGACCATAAGTTATATATTATTATATGGCCTAATTAGCAAAGGAATTAGTGAAAGGATTAAAGTTGATATTTCAGCACAAAAACAGGTGATTACAGAACTTGAAAATCAAATAAAGGATTGCTTTGTTAATTTAGAAATAGATTTTGACAAGGAATTTGATTTAAAATACAAAAAGCTTGTTTCGGCCTTTAAAAACTTATGTAATTGTCATAAAATCTGGGACATTACAAGGGCAAGTCTTCAAGATACAGTTAAATCAAGATCATCTGCTGGAACATTGGTGGATAAGAAAGAGGTTCGATTTGGGTTTAAAAGCATACCTGATATAAAATATGATTTTGATGCAATGTATTTTAAAAATGCGAACGGTTCTGACTTATATTTTTATCCCAGTTTTGTTGTAATGTTTTCTTCAAAATACAAATTTGCAATTATTGGTTTTGAAGAGTTGGAATTCTATCATCGTAGTGTTCGTTTTACTGAGACAGGTAAAATCCCCAAAGATTCTAGAGTAATTGACAGAACTTGGGCAAAAGTGAATAAAAACGGCACTCCTGATAAACGGTATAAAGGCAATTATCAAATACCTGTGATGAAATATGGTGAAATTCAATTATCAACTAATACAGGCGTTAATGAGGAATATGAATTTAGTAATTATGAATTTTCTGAAGATTTTGCCATTGCTTTTAAAGATTATCAAAACTTGTTAAAGGCTTCTGGGGAATCATAATTTTCATTTTACTTAATACTTAAGAAAACCGGCAAATGATCGGATAGTTTCCGGGCCTTTTCCAGACCTTCACATTCCCTTACAAAATCAATGACCCCGCTTTCGGTTATAGAAATGGTATTGGAGTAGAGTATATTATCAATGGCATGGTTTCGATAGTCAAAACCATCACAAGCTCTTTTTAACGTAGTTTTTTGATTGGTTACTGCGGGTGTATAGCCTTTTTGTTTAAAAGGGTCAAATATTGGGTTGTCTTCGCCTACGTTAAAGTCGCCTGCTAAAATAACTGACCCAGTTAGGTTGCTATTTATATATTGGGTAAGTGCTGTAATTTCTGCCTCGGGGTTTTTATCGTGCGGTCTTGAATGAAAGTTAATGAGGGTTAATTTTCTATCAGTTGTATAAAAATCGAGAATATAGGGTTCTCGGTCAATTATGATTTCTAATTCTTTAATTAACCTTCCTCTATTTTTAATCTTTATATGTTTTGTTTTCCAAACATAGGCATACCGTTCTGTTACATATTTGGGGCTGTTGGTAGGGTTGCTTACGACATAATCCCATTGAGAACCTTTTCTATTGAGAATATCAGATAGTTTAGCAACTGCTTGGGCACCGCCATAACCTGCTACAACTTCTTGAATTGCCAGAATATCTGCATCTCTAACGATTTCGGCAATCTTTTCAAGTTCTTCGCTATTTTTAGTTTTACCAAAATCTTTAATGTTCCAAGAGACAACTTTAATATCATCTTGTTGTGAAAAGATTGTGTACGAAAAGAAAAGTAAAATTAAAAGGAGCGTTTTTTGAAACATAAGATTGTTTTCAATGAAATACAAAGCTATTGAAAGTTATAATTACAGATTTACGTAAATCTATAATTATCAGATACAATGAGCCGAATAAGAATTCTATTCGGCTCATAAAACTTTAGATAGGGATAAAATTAAAATAATTCAACTGAATCTTAGCGAACAAAACGCAGTGTAGTGCTGCAAGCCCCAAAGCTTACCTTAAAACTTAGTGCTGGATCCTGTTTCGATGGCATCGCGTTTCCGGTAGATTAGCGATTTTATGACATCGAAATAGGGCACTCCTACTTATTGGTTTGTCTTTTTTTACTAAAAAATGAACTGATTTTCAGTAAGTTATTGAGTTTTTTACTAAAAAATAGGATTTTTGAAAAAAGAAGTGAAATCTAAAGTACTCATAAACAAATAGTTAAAAATAGTAACCTGCGCTAGCAGGTTATCCTCTTGCTTCTCCGAACCCGTTGCAAAGCAACACATAAATGAAAATTATTTTAAAACAAAAAGTAGGTAGGTTGCGACCTATAGGATTTTTGCTTTACGCTTACCTATCGGGACGCTACAAAAAACCAACAGGAACCGCTCGCAAAAGTTAGAGGTAAGAATTTGGGACAATTTTAGTTTTCAATGCTGCCTTTGTCTTTTGGATTAGAATTTTCAATAGGTTTTATTTTTTCTTTTAATCGGTCCATTTCCTCAGCTATTTTGCTATCTAGAACTTTCGCATAAATCTGAGTTGTCTTTAAAGAACGATGTCCTAACATTTTACTGACTGTCGAAATCGACACCCCATTTGACAATGTCACCGTAGTTGCAAATGTATGCCGAGCTAAATGCGTAGTAAGGTTTTTGTTAATTCCGCAGACATCGGCAATCTCTTTTAGATACGCATTGGATTTTTGATTGGTCAGTACAGGCAGAATCCCTTTTCCATCCAAAACGTAATGATGGTTACGATACTTAAGAATAATTTCTTCAGCTGGAGCTAACAATGGTATACTGCTGATAGCTTTGGTCTTTTTTCTTGGCATTTTAATCCATCTATCCCCATTGACTCCAATTATGATGTGCTCCTCTTTTAATTGTTGCACATCTGCATAGGCCAGACCTGTGTAACAGCAAAAAACAAAAATATCCCTAACCAAATCCAGTCTTGGCAAAAATGATTTCTTCTCACGAAGTGCATCCAATTCGCTTTGTGTTAGATATTGCTTCTCTTTAGTTTTCCAACTGGCTTTCCAATGAAAGAAAGGATCTTTGGTTATCCATTGATTCGCATAAGCAATTCGAATTATCTTTTTAAAGTTCACTACATACTTAATTGCAGTATTGTGTTCGCAATTCCGTTGTGACTTTAAAAAGAATTCCAATCCTGTAATAAACTTATGGTCAACTCTACGCACAGGAATATCATTTCTATGGTAGTTTTCCTGTATGTAGGCCGATACGTGCTTATAGGCTGCTTTATAGCGTTGTAACGTACCTTTGGTGAAACCTTTCCCTAATAGACTTTCGATTTCATCATTATGTTCCTGAAAGATTTCTAGAAGCATATGCTCTTTACCTTCTTTCCCCAGATAAATATTCTTTATGATAGTAGCAGAAATATCCTCTCGTTCTTTTAGCAACGAATCGTAAATGTCGTAAAGCCTGTTCTTGACATTGTCTAGAAAGCGATTGAAATTAGATACTTCAGTAGTAGTTCCCCTTAGTTTTCCTCCTCTTGAATCCCATCTTTGTTCATCAATACGTCGACCTAGACTGAATTCGCTGCGCTTTCCACTAATGGTTACCCGAGCGTAAATCATTGCCTTTCCATCAGTGTCAGACATTAATCTTTTAGGGTAAAAAAGGATGTTCAATTTGCCGTACATAGGTGAGTGTTTTAAATACTCACCAGAAGGTACAAAAAACAAATGTTAAAATTTCTCTGTAAAGTTTTCTTTAACAGTCAATTACAGCAATTTTGGTGAGTGTTTTTGGAGGGGTAAAATACGCACCGAATTACTCACTTTTTATATGATATTATATGGTGACTTTTGATATTATACAAAATTAAAAAACCCGTAAATCATTGATTTACAGGCTTTTTGGATAATTTTGAACAATTTCTAGCGGTCTGGACGGGACTCGAACCCGCGACCCCCTGCGTGACAGGCAGGTATTCTAACCAACTGAACTACCAGACCAATGATTTTATCCTAAAAGACGCTAACAACAGTTAGCTTCAAATCTTGTTCAAATGCTTTTTGCAAAGCGATTGCAAATATACACTCCTTTTTCGTTTCAACAAACAAAAAAATTAATTCAAATGAATTTTTGACGTTCCGTCATAAATGTATTCAATACATTAGAAAAATTGGTGCGCACATCAACCTCTACATACTTTATTTTGTATTGTGAACACTTTAGCTTTAAATCAGCCATATAAGCTTTAACTTTCTTTTCGTAAGCTTCTTTTATACTGTCAGCATATAAGTCGATATGATTACCGGTCTCTACATCTACAAAACGCTTTGGAGTATTATCAAAATTAAAAGCTAACTCGCGCTCAGCATCTGTAAGGTGAAAGAGAACAACCTCATGTTTATTATACTTTAAATGACGTAATGACTCAAACAATTGAGTTTCTTCCACTTCAGTCTGAAACATATCAGAAAACAGAAATATCAAACTTCTTCGGTGAATTTTTTCTGCAATTTGATGCAAATAATGATAGGTTCTAGTTTCCTTAGATGAATTCGTAGTTGTCGCTACAGAATTCAATCTGCTTAAAAGCATTTGAAAATGACGTTCACTACTTTTTTCGTTTACATAAAAGTCATAAGAGTCTGAGTATATACTTAAACCTACAGCATCTCGCTGTTTTTTAAGCAAATTCATTATAGCACCAATGGCCAGTACACCAAATCCTATTTTATTCAAATTATCAATGGCCAGATTTTTAACTTCAGGGTAATACATTGAAGCTGAATTATCAAGAATCATATGACAACGAAGATTAGTTTCTTCTTCGTAGCGCTTGGTATACAATTTATCAGTTCGGGCAAAAAGCTTCCAATCTATATGTTTGGTGCTTTCACCACTATTATAGATTTTATGTTCTGCAAATTCTGATGAAAAACCATGAAAAGGGCTTTTGTGAATACCACTAATAAAACCTTCAACTACCTGTTTTGAAAGCAATTCAAGATTTTGAAAGAGTTTCCCCTTATTTAACTCTGATTTAATTTCCATTGAGAACCTAAGATAAAAGAAAAAGGTCTGGTTTTCACCAGACCTTTTCTAATTTTTAACTAAATAGTATTGCTTTACAATAATGCGTCAATGGCATCAGTATAAACTTTCTTAGGCGAAACGCCAACTTGTCTATTTACTATTTCTCCATTTTTGAATACTAAAACCGTAGGAATATTTCTTACTCCATATTTAGCTGCAAATTCTTGGTTAGCATCTACATCTACCTTACCTACAACTGCCTTTCCATCATATTCTGAACTTACTTCGTCAATGATGGGACCAACCATACGACATGGACCACACCATGCTGCCCAAAAATCTACTACTACTGGTTTATCACTCTTTAAAACAACTTCATCAAAAGTTGCATCTGTTATTTCTAGTGCCATGTTTATTTATATTTACTGTTATACAAAGTTAGTCAAATATCTAGCTGTTTCCTTACCACCTCAACATTCGTTTTGATTATCAAGGCATTACTAAAAACTATTATTCAAATTCACCTTATTCTTAATAAGAGACTTACCTGCCGGTAGTCAGGTTTATTGGTGATACTTCTAGTTTAATTTATAATGTACCTCTTGCTCTTCTAATGTATTAAGCAACTCACTTGTTATTTCTACCTTCTGTTTTCTACTGGATAAATTCACTTTAATTTCTTCTTCCATCTCATAGACAATAAAGTTTAGTGGATGATTTCCTTTATAAGACCTTAGTGTATCTTTAAGCGTCCGTATTCGCTTCTCATGCAAGGCAGCAATATCTAGTTTTATGGTCAATTTTTTGGCATACGTTTCCATCACCTCTTGCAACAACATAAAACTATTAAACTGCATTCTGGGATCTCCTTTTTTACCCGTTTCACGGTTGGTCCACCCTTCACGGATAAAAATCTTAACGTAAGCAAAAGAATTTATCATTAGAAAGTGTCGAAACTTTAAATACTCTTCACCAAAAATTCGAAATTCATAAGAGTCGGTATAATCTTCCATAGTGAATGCGGCCCATCCCTTTCCGTTTTTCGATATTCGATGTTGCACATCGGTAATTACCCCTGCAACAGATAATTCGCGGTTCACATAATTTTCCATCTCTGTTAAATGTGAAATACTAGCATTACAAAAAGCATTGATTTCAGTTTTAAAATCATCCAATGGATGCCCAGAAATGTAAATGCCTACAACTTCTTTTTCACGTCTAAGTTTTTCCATGGTTCCCCATTCTTCGCACGGCGGTACAACCGGTTCGGGAATTTGTGCCTCACTAACACCGCCAAACATGTCCATTTGTGAAGAGTTTTTATTCTCTTGATATTTAGCTGCCGACTTAATTACTTTTTCTAAAAAGGTTACATTGTCGCCTTCTGTATGAAAGTATTGGGCTCGGTGTGTTGTTCCGAAGGAATCAAATCCGCCAGCAACAGCTAAGTTTTCAAATGCTTTTTTGTTAGCCGCCCTTAAATCAACCCTTTTGGCTAAATCAAAAACAGAATTAAAATTACCCTCTTCTTTTCTATTAGCAACAATGGTTTCAACTGCCGCTCTGCCTACTCCTTTAATGGCTCCCATACCAAAACGGACAGCTCCATTTTTATTTACAGCAAATTTGTAATATGACTCATTGACATCTGGACCTAGCACCTCTAATCCCATGCGTTTACATTCTTCCATAAAGAAAGTTACCTGCTTAATGTCATTCATATTATTTGACAGCACTGCAGCCATATACTCTGCTGGATAGTGCGCTTTCAAATATGCAGTTTGATAGGCGATGTAAGCGTAGCAAGTAGAGTGACTTTTATTAAAGGCATATGCCGCAAAAGCTTCCCAATCTTTCCAAATTTTCTCAAGAGTTTCTTCAGGATGTCCATTAGCCATTCCACCTTCCAAAAATTGAGGCTTCATTTTTTGAAGTACTGCAAATATCTTTTTACCCATGGCTTTACGCAAAACATCGGCATCACCTTTGGAAAAGCCAGCTAATTTTTGGGAAAGGAGCATTACTTGCTCTTGATATACCGTAATACCATAGGTTTCTTTCAAATATTCTTCCATCGCTGGAAGGTCATATTTGATTTCTGCCATCCCATTTTT
>Ga0316204_10001076_pt1 | contig 81094 bp, 64 predicted proteins | sample 6monrhotite_MG_2_FD_205661 | JGI IMG/M metagenome (GOLD analysis project Ga0316204, IMG submission 205661) | Microbial mat bacterial communities from mineral coupon in-situ incubated in ocean water Damariscotta River, Maine, United States -... | ecosystem: Environmental > Aquatic > Marine >... | reverse complement strand
GAAACGGGTGCGCTGCAGCTGGATCGAATTATCAAACAGGGCGTGGAATATCTGTTCGACCAATTCCTGGGGCACACCCTGACCCTTTCCGCGCTCAACAGCCTCGCGCAGCACCGCCTGTTCGCGGTCACGATCACGAACCGGCAGACCGGAGCGCACTTTCTCGTCGACAATCGCCTCGACCAGGGCCGTTCGCCGCGCGATCGCATCGACCAATTCCCGGTCGATCTGCGAGATCGACGTGCGGATATCATCGCGTGAAACCTGTTCAGACATGTGCTGGCCTTCTCTCAAAACGAAAAAGGCCTCCCCTGTTGGGGGAGGCCCTGGAAACTCGCTGCTTGTCGCGCGCGCTAGCCGGCCACCGCCCCCAAATGGGTTGCGTTGCTAAAATAGCCGGTAAAATAGATCGCTGCACAAGTCATGGGCGGAGTGTGCGGCCCTGCCCCACCCCCGTCAATGCCGGAACGCCGCGTCGGCGCAATTTTTATGCAAAAAAAAGGCCGGGATGATTGATCCCGGCCTTCCAATTCCAATCCGGCGTTAGCCGGTGGCAAGTTAGTGTGCGAGCTGGGTTTCAGAGCCATCCGGAGCCGGATTGGCCATGCCCGCCAGCGCTGCCGCATCGGCATCGGTCCATTCGACCGCTTCGACCGGTTGCGTCAGGGCCCGGGCCAGGACTTCATCGGCCGTCTCGACCGGGATGATATCCAGCCCCTTTTTCACATTGTCCGGAATTTCAACGAGATCCTTCTCGTTTTCCTTCGGGATCAACACTGTCTTGACGCCGCCGCGCAGGGCCGCCAGCAGCTTTTCTTTCAACCCGCCGATCGGCAGGACATGGCCGCGCAGGGTGATCTCACCCGTCATCGCCAGATCCTTGCGCACCGGAATACCGGTCAGCACGGAGACAATCGCGGTCATCATGCCAACACCGGCTGATGGACCATCCTTGGGCGTCGCGCCTTCGGGAACGTGGACATGGATGTCGGTGGTGCGGAATACGGTCGGACGGATCCCCATGGAGGGTGCCCGCGACTGCACGAATGAATTCGCAGCCGAGATCGACTCCTTCATCACATCGCGCAGATTGCCGGTCACCGTCATCTTGCCGCGACCGGGCATTTTGACCGCTTCGATCTGCAACAGATCGCCGCCCGCTTCCGTCCAGGCCAGGCCGGTGACGAGACCAACACGGTCCTCGCGCTCGGATTCGCCGAAGCGGTATTTGCGCACGCCGGCGAATTCACCGAGATTTTCCGCCGTGATATCGACCCGGTCGACCTTGCCGCCTTGCAGACGGCGTACCGATTTACGGGCCAGATTGGCAATCTCGCGCTCGAGATTACGCACGCCGGCTTCCTGGGCGTAATACCGCACCAGGTCGCGCACAGCATCATCGGTCAGCGACCAGTCGCTCGGCGTCAGGGCATGATTGACCATCTGCTTGGGGATCAGGTGACGCTTGGCAATCTCGAGCTTTTCATCTTCGGTGTAACCGGCGATGCGGATGACTTCCATCCGGTCGAGAAGCGGTTGTGGCAGGTTGAGGGTATTGGCCGTCGTCACGAACATGATGTCCGACAGGTCGTAATCGACCTCCAGATAATGATCATTGAACGTCGCATTCTGTTCCGGATCGAGCACTTCGAGCAGAGCCGCAGACGGATCGCCGCGATAATCGGCACCGAGTTTGTCGATTTCGTCGAGCAGGAAGAGCGGATTGCTCGACTTGATCTTCTTCATCGACTGGATGATCCGGCCCGGCATTGAGCCGATATAGGTGCGGCGGTGACCGCGGATTTCCGCTTCGTCACGCACGCCGCCCAGCGACATGCGCACGAAATCGCGCCCCGTCGCCTTGGCAATCGAACGGCCAAGCGAGGTCTTGCCAACGCCCGGAGGTCCGACGAGGCACAGGATGGGGCCGCGCATTTTCTTGGTGCGCGCTTGCACGGCGAGATGCTCGAGAATGCGTTCCTTGACCTTTTCGAGGCCGTAATGATCGGCTTCAAGCACGTCCTCGGCCCGCGTCAGGTCGTTTTTCAGACGTTTGCGCTTGCCCCAGGGCAGGGCCAGGATCCAGTCGAGATAATTGCGCACGACCGTGGCTTCCGCCGACATCGGGCTCATCTGGCGCAGCTTCTTGAACTCTGCATCGGCCTTGGTGCGGGCCTCTTTCGAGAGCTTGGCTTCAGCGAGACGGTCTTCGAGCTCGGCGAGTTCCTCACGGCTGTCATCGCCCTCACCCAGCTCGCGCTGGATCGCCTTCATCTGCTCGTTGAGATAATATTCGCGCTGGGTCTTTTCCATCTGCCGTTTGACACGGCTGCGGATTTTCTTCTCGACCTGGAGAACACCAATTTCGCCTTCCATCAGGCCCAGAATGCGCTCGAGACGGCGGGCCGCATCGGGTTGTTCCAGCAGGGCCTGCTTTTCCTCGATCTTGACGGCGAGATGCGCCGCAATGGAATCCGACAGCTTGGCCGGGTCGCTGATCTGGGCCAGCGAAGCGAGCGCCTCGGGCGGCACTTTCTTGTTGAGCTTGACGTAATCGTCGAACTTGGCGGCGACGGTGCGCATCAACGCTTCCAGCTCCGACGGATCCCCGGTCTCTTCGACGATCGGTTCGCAATTCGCTTCGTAGAATTCTTCGGTGTCTGTATAGCCGGTGATTTCGACGCGCACGCCGCCCTCGACCAGAACCTTCACGGTCCCGTCGGGCAGTTTGAGCAATTGCAGAACCGAAGCGATCACGCCGGTGGAGTGAATCGCCGCATTGGTTGGTTCATCATCGCCAGCGGTGCGCTGGGTTGCCAGCAGAATCTGCTTGTCGGCGCGCATGACTTCTTCCAGCGCCTTGACCGATTTCTCGCGGCCGACGAAGAGCGGAACGATCATGTGCGGGAACACGACGATGTCGCGCAACGGCAGAAGGGGAAGTGTCTTGATTGTGGACATGTATGCTCCATGCGCACCCGATTGCCGGCGCGTCGAGACCTGATGGATTATCGTGACTCGATTCGGCCGGACGCCGTCGGGTGAAAACTAGTGGCAGCCGGGTTGCCGCCTCTTACGCCAACAGGTGGCGATGCGAGGCGGCTACGTCAAGCACCCGTGCGCTTATCGTCTTTGCGTTCGGCATAGATCAGCAATGGCTTGGCATTGCCTTCGACGACTTCCGCATTGACGACGATTTCTTCGACCCCATCCATGGATGGCAGATCAAACATCGTTTCCAGCAGAATGCCCTCCATGATCGACCGCAGGCCGCGAGCCCCGGTCTTGCGCAGAATGGCGCGCTTGGCGATCTGCTTCAGCGCGTCCTCTGTGAAGGTCAGGCCGACGCCCTCCATGTCGAACAGGCGCTGATACTGCTTGACGAGCGCGTTCTTGGGCTCGGTCAGAATCTGGATCAGGGCACCCTCATCGAGGTCTTCCAGGGTTGCAATAACCGGCAGACGGCCGACGAATTCCGGGATCAGGCCAAAGCGCAGCAGATCATCCGGCTCGACCATGCGCAGGATATCGCCGGTGCGACGGACATCGGGTTCGCGCACATCGGCGCCAAAGCCGATCGAGGAACCCTGGCCGCGCTGGGAAATGACCTTGTCGAGGCCGGAGAAGGCCCCGCCCACCACGAACAGGATATTGGTAGTGTCGACCTGCAGGAATTCCTGCTGTGGATGCTTGCGCCCGCCCTGCGGCGGCACGGAGGCAACCGTGCCTTCCATGATCTTCAGCAGGGCCTGCTGCACGCCCTCACCCGAAACATCGCGGGTGATGGAGGGATTGTCGGACTTGCGGGAAATCTTGTCGATCTCATCGATATAGACAATGCCGCGCTGGGCCCGCTCGACATTGTAATCGGCGGACTGAAGCAGTTTGAGGACAATATTCTCGACATCCTCACCGACATAGCCGGCCTCGGTCAGCGTCGTCGCATCGGCCATGGTGAACGGTACGTCGAGAATCCGCGCCAGCGTCTGGGCCAGCAGCGTCTTGCCGCAACCGGTCGGGCCGATCAGCAGGATGTTGGATTTGGCCAGTTCGACATCGGAATTCTGGCTGGCGTGATTGAGACGCTTGTAATGATTATGGACCGCGACCGCGAGCACGCGCTTGGCATGCGACTGGCCGATCACATAATCATTGAGGACGTCGAAAATCTCCTGGGGCGGTGGCACGCCCTCCTTGGATTTGACCAGGGAGGATTTATTCTCTTCACGGATGATATCCATGCAGAGTTCAACGCACTCATCGCAAATGAAGACCGTCGGTCCTGCGATCAGCTTGCGCACCTCGTGCTGGCTCTTGCCGCAGAAGGAGCAGTACAGCGTGTTCTTGGACTCGGCGTCGCCGCCTGTGGTCTTACTCATGTCCGCTCCATTTCAAGCCCGGGCATCCATTGGATACCCGCAATTTGTTCGATCTTGCAACATCAAGGCCGAACTTTAGCGAAAGGTTTCCGCGTCTGCTATTTCAACCTTATCGCTACACTATGGTTCAAGCCACCCCGCCGCCGGGGATCGGGATCAGGCCTCCGGATTGTCCGGGTCGATCCGTCTGGCGTAAACATGATCCACCAGTCCGAACTCCTTGCCCTCGTCTGCCGACATGAAATTGTCGCGGTCGAGCGCCTGTTCGATCTCATCATAGGTGCGACCGGTGTGCTTCACGTAAATTTCGTTCAACCGGCGTTTGATTTTCTGGATATCCGCTGCGTGCCGCTCGATATCCGAGGCCTGACCGCGGAAACCGCCCGAAGGCTGGTGCACCATGATGCGGGCATTCGGCGTTGCATAACGCATTTCCGGATGGCCGGCGGTCAGCAGAAGCGAGCCCATCGAGGCGGCCATGCCCATGCACATCGTCGAGACCGGGCTGCGGATATATTGCATCGTGTCATAGATCGCCAGGCCTGCAGAGACAACGCCGCCGGGTGAATTGATATAGATGGAAATTTCTTTTTTCGGGTGCTCGGATTCGAGGAAGAGCAGCTGGGCCACAATCAGGCTGGCCATGTGATCTTCGATCGGACCGGTGATGAAGATAATCCGTTCCTTGAGCAAGCGGGAGTAGATGTCGAAGGCGCGTTCGCCCCGGCTGGTCTGCTCCACCACCATCGGAACCAGATTCATCATCACATCCTCGGGATTCTGCATATCAAGCTCCTTGGGCCGTCGCCCTGAATTAGATAGGGACGATTCTCGTCACGCGCGAGGTTGAACTATTGCGGGCGTTGCCGATACGCGCAAGCCGCAGGCTGCAGCGCGAGGTGCGATGCGCCGGGTAAAAAAAAGCGCCGGGGCGAAACCGCCCCGGCGCTCTTTACGTCATCAGACCTGATTTGATCAGGCGTCTTTCTTCGCAGCCGGCTTCTTCTTGGCAGCCGGTTTGGCTGCAGCCTTCTTCGCCGCAGGCTTGGCTTCAGCCTTCTTGGCTGCTGGCTTGGCTTCGGCTTTGGCTGCAGGCTTTTTCTTGGCCGCTGGCCTCTTGGCTGCCGCTTTTTTCGCGGCAGGCTTGCCAGCCGGCATTTCCTCATCGTCAGCGTAGAGCGCTTCCTTGGTCACCGGCACATCGGTCACTGCGGCGAGTTCGAGGATGTAGTCGACGACTTTTTCCTCATAGATCGGGGCGCGGACCTGGGCGACGGCGCCCGGGTTTTTCTGGTAGAACTCAACAACCTGACGCTCCTGACCCGGATAGCGCATGGCTTCCTGGTTGATGGCGCGAGAGAGTTCTTCCTGGGTGACGTCAAGCTTGTTGCGATTGCCGATCTCGGCCAGCACCAGGCCCAGACGCACACGGCGCTCGGCGATACCGCGATATTCGGCCTTCAGATCGTCTTCGCTCTTGTCCTTGTCGTCGTCTTCCAGGTGACCGTGTTCGATCGCATGGGCCACTTCGCGCCAGATGTTTTCAAACTCGGCTTCGACCATTTTCGGAGGCAGATCGAAATCATGCGCTTCGTCGAGCTGATCGAGCACGATGCGTTTGACCTTCAGGCGCGATTGCGCGGCATGCTCGCCGGCGAAACGCTTCTTCAGCGCGTCTTTGAGACCATCGAGATCGGACAGGCCGAGGCGCTTGGCCAGCTCGTCATCAATCTTGGAATCCTGGGGTGCTTCGACGCCTTTGACGGTGACGTCAAAGATGGCCTCTTTGCCAGCCAGATGCTTGGCTTGGTATTCGGCCGGGAATGTCACGGTAACGGTGCGTTCCTCGCCGGCCTTGGCACCGACAAGCTGTTCTTCAAAGCCGGGAATGAATGCGCCATCGCCGAGGCCGACACGATTGTCTTCAGCGGAACCGCCTTCAAAGGCGACGCCATCAATCTTGCCGACAAAATCGATCACGACGATATCGCCATTCTCGGCCTTGGCAGCCTTGCCCTTCTTGGGGCCGAATTCGCGGCTCTCATCGGCCAGCTTGACCAGCGCTTCGTCGACTTCCGCATCGGAAACCTCGATCACCGGGCGGGCGACCTTGATCTTGGATGGATCAGCCGGATCGAATTCAGGCATGATTTCAAGATTGATCTCGAACACGAAATCCGACTTGCCCGAAGTAACGGCCTTGGCATCGCTGGTGACGGATACTTCCGGCTGCGAGGCCGGGCGCAGCTTGCGCTCGTCCAGGGTTTGCTGAGTGGTGGCCGGGACCAGTTCATTGAGCAGATCGCCCATGATTGATTCGCCGAACATGCGGCGGATATGGCTGGTCGGCACCTTGCCGGGGCGGAAACCCTTCAGGCGGACTTCAGGACGGATCTCCTGGATTTTCGCGTCCAGGCGAGCTTGCAGGTCGTCTGCAGCAAAGACGATCTCATAAGTGCGGCTCAAGCCTTCAGCGGCTTTCTCGGTGACGTTCATGGGTTGGCCCTGGCATTGCTGTGGAGGCGGACAAATCCGCAGTCAAATTCGAGCGCGCGTTATGTCACGCCGATTCACAGCGCGCAACGCTGCGAAGCGGCTTGCCGGTGCAGATGTGTGCAGGAAGGGCTGATCGGGGGGTGAAATGGGGGCGTTGCGGGGAGATCGCGCGAACATGCATTGGGTCGAACGCTTTCCATGATCGGCGCCGATTGCGTGAGGCCGAATGCAGCCCTCCTTCGCCAAGGCTTCGGGGGGCACCTCTTCGACCCGAGTGCGCGCTGCGGGTGGCTTGCCACCCGAAGCCCGCAGGGCGAAGGGTGGTGCGGATGGAGGGACTCGAACCCCCACGTCTTGCGACACCAGAACCTAAATCTGGCGCGTCTACCAGTTCCGCCACATCCGCACATAGCGGCGCGGTGATGACATGCAGACGTCAGCCGCGCAACCCGGATTTCCGGTGTCGCAGCGCGCGCCGATGCGGCACACTTGCACCCGCCCGCCAATCAAAGAGGAGTGCGAGACATGGCCGAGGAAACCGAGCGCACTGGCGTCGATTGGGAAACCCGCTTTGCCGCCGGCGACACGCCGTGGGAACGGCCCGGCCTTCACCCCGCCATGCTCGCCTGGGTCGAGGCCGGCGCGCTGCCCCCCGGCGCGCGGGTCATCATACCCGGTTGTGGCCGCTCGCCGGAGCTGGGCTTTCTCGCCGCGCGCGGACTTGATGTCACCGGCGCCGATCTCTCGGCCACCGCCCTCGCCGCCCAGCGGCAAAAACTCGACGCGGCCGGTCACGAGGCGAGCCTGCTGGCGGGCGATGTCCTCGCCCACCGTCCCGACACCCCCTATGACCGGGTCTATGAGCAGACTTTCCTGTGCGCGATCCCGCCGCGACTGCGCGTCGATTACGAGGCCGCCCTGTGCGACTGGCTGAATCCGGGCGGGCAATTGCTCGCACTCTTCATGCAAAAAGATGAGGCCGGCGGCCCGCCCTATGGCTGTGCCCTGCCCGCCATGCGCGCGCTCTTCCCGGCACAGCGCTGGATCTGGCCTGCTGATAGCGATTTCGTCGCCTGGCCCCATCCTTCATTGAACGGCAAGCCGGAACTGGCCGGAATTCTGGTGCGGCGCTAGGGGGCGTCTTCGGCCGTTGCGACCGGCGCTGCGGCCGATTTGCGTGCCTTGCCGTGCTTGGCCGTCATCGGCGCTCGGGTGAGGATGTAGAGGCCGGCCAGCGTGCCGGAGACGACATTGGCGAAGGCAACGCCCCAAATCACGCCCTGGGGCGCATCGAGCCAAATCGCACCGATCAACACGCCCGGCACCATCAACCCCAATGCTCGTCCTGCGGTGATCGCCATCCCGTGACCGGGACGGCCAAGACCGTTGAAACCGGCACTGGCGGCAATGGTGATGCCATAGCCGGCAATCGTCAGTGGCACGATGCGCCAGTAGAATACCGCCGTCGCCTGGCCGGCTTCGCTGGGCAGGAAGGCCGCCGCGAGCAGATCGGCGCACAGCCACAGCACAACAGCGATCGCCACACTCCAGCCAATGCAGAACAGGAAACTCGAGCGGAAAGCCTCACGCACCCGGTCAAGCCGGCCGGCACCACCATTCTGGCCAGTCACCGCGCCGACACAGGCGGAAAGCGCGAATAGCGGCACGATCGCGAAGGCCTCAATGCGGCCGGCCACGCCGAGCGCTGCAACGGCGGCATCGCCGAAGCGCGCCATCGCCAACCCGCTCATCGCCACCGTCATTGCGATCGGGTTGAAAATATTCGAAATGCTGGCCGGCAGGCCAACCCGGGCGATCTCGCCCCAATGATGCCAGACCTCGCCCAGATCGCTCCAGCCGAAATCGATCAGTTTTTCCTTGAAGACGAGATACCAGCCGACCATGGCAAAGGTCAGCGCATTGGCGGCGACAGTTGCCAAGGCCGCTCCGGACACTCCCCAACCCAGACCGGGAAAGAGGCCAAACACATCATCGAGGATGAAAATCGGGTCGAGAACAAGGTTGAAGACCGCCGCAGCGATCATCATCAGGCTGGGGACCACCGCATTGCCCAGAGCTCGCAGAATATTGCTCGCCACCATCGGCCCGACGATCAGGACGATGCCGCCGAACCAGACCGTCATATAATCGACGACATGCGGCAGCATGGTTTCACTGGCACCAAGGCCGCGAAAAATCGGTTCGACAAATACAATCCCCAGCGCCGAGACGGCGCCGACCGAGAGCAGGGAGAGCGTCATCGCGTCGGTCGCAATGCGCGGGATCGAGCCGGCATCCTTGCGTCCGGCGGCACGCGAGACGGCCGAGACGGCACCGGCACCGAGCCCGATCGAGACGCTCATGACCAGCATGGTGACCGGAAAGCTCATCTGCACGGCGGCCTGCTGCGCCGTGCCCAGCGTGCCGACCCAATAGGTGTCGACAATGCCGACCAGCATCATGGCGAGAATGCCAAAGCTCATGGGCACGATCATGCGCAGGGCATGACCGAATACCGGCCCCTGGGTCATGTCGTGTGCGGTCCGTCCGGCCATGCTGAATCCTTACCAAGGCGAATGCGATGTTAGATAGAGATCGCCAGCGAAGTCTGCACCCCGCTGTCGTCACTTCGTCGTGAATGGCGGCTATGCAGTGGCTTTGTTGAGATCGTAGGCGGCGATGCTCGCAAGATTTACAATGTCGGTTACCGACGCTCCGAGACGCGCGATCTGGACCGGTTTTTCCAGTCCAACCAGCATCGGACCGATCACTGTCGCCCCGCCCGCCGCCTTCAGCAGACGCACAGCGATCGACGCCGAGTGGACCGCCGGCATGATCAGCACATTGGCTGGCTCGCTCAGGCGCGAGAAGGGATAAAGCTCGTGGTGATCGGGATCGAGCGCGATATCGGCAGCCAATTCGCCCTCATACTCGAAATCGACCCCGAGCTTGTCGAGAATCCTGACCGCGTCCTGCATCTTCTCCGAACGCTCGCCCGGCGGATTGCCGAAGCTGGAATAGGACAGGAAAGCCAGATGCGGCGTCAGCCCGAAGCGTCGCGCGGCATTCGCCGTCGCGATCGCGATTTCCGCCAACGCCTGGGCATCGGGAAATTCGGTGACGGTGATATCGCCAATGATCAGCGTGCGGCCACGAGAAACCGCCGCTGCGATCCCGACCGCTCGGCCGCCCTCCGCTGAATCGAGCGCCAGCTTGACGTCGCGCATCACCACATTCGAGTGCCGGGTGATACCCGTCACCATGCCATCGGCCTGGCCCATTTTCAGCATGCAGGCGGAGAAGACATTGCGGTCATTATTGACCAGGCGCTGGACATCGCGGCGCAGGTAGCCCTTGCGTTGCAGGCGTCCATACAGGAAATCGGCATAGTCCGAATTATGCTCCGACAGGCGGGCATTACAGATTTCCAGCGTGTCGGTCGGAATGCCAAGCTCGCGCATATTGGCCAGAGCGACATTTTCGCGTGCCACCAGCACCGCCTTGCCCAGACCCTGGGATTGGAAGGCATGAGCGGCACGGATCACCGAGGGCTCCTCGCCTTCCGCGAACACGATCGTCTTCTGGTCGGCGCGGATCGAGGCGGCGACGCGCTGCTGCAGCGCCGCCGTCGGATCGAGCCGGCGCGCCAGCGTATGGGTGTAATTGACTCCTTCGGCAAAGGGCAGCCGGGCGACGCCGCTCTCGACTGCAGCCTTGGCGACAAAGGGCGGAACCCAGGAGATCAGACGTGGATCGAAGGGTGACGGAATGATGTAATTGCGCCCGTATTGCAGTCGCTCGCCCTTGTAGGCGACCGCGACCTCGTCGGGCACGTCTTCACGCGCCAGCGCCGCCAGCGCGCGGGCTGCGGCGATCTTCATCTCCTCATTAATGGTGCGGGCCCGCACATCCAGCGCACCGCGGAAAATATAGGGAAATCCGAGGACATTATTGACCTGGTTGGGGTAATCCGAACGGCCGGTCGCCATGATCGCATCATCGCGCACCGATTTGACCTCTTCCGGGGTGATCTCCGGGGTCGGATTGGCCATCGCGAAAATGATCGGGTTGGGCGCCAGGCTGGCGATGATCTCCTTGGTAAAGACCCCTGCTGCGGACAAGCCGAGCAGGACATCGGCCCCGACGGCAGCTTCGGCGAGCGTGCGGGCATCGGTCTTGACTGCGTGTTTGGCGAGGCGTTCATGCAGCCCTTCGCGGCCCTCATACACGACGCCATCAATATCAACGACGATGGTGTTTTCCCGGCGCACCCCGATCGATTCGATCAGCTCGAGTACCGACAGGCCTGCCGCGCCGGCGCCGCACAGGACGACCTTGGTATCCTCCAGCTTGCGTCCAGTGATGTCGCAGGCATTGATCAGGCCGGCGGTGGCAATGATCGCGGTGCCGTGCTGGTCGTCATGGAAAACCGGAATGTCGAGTATTTCGCGTAAACGGCGTTCAATCTCGAAGCATTCCGGCGATTTGATATCTTCCAGATTGATGCCGCCGAATGTGTCGCCAAAGCCGCGGACACAGGCGATGAATTCGTCCGGGTCGGTGTATTCAATCTCGATGTCGACGGCGTCGATATCGGCAAAGCGCTTGAACAGGATCGCCTTGCCTTCCATCACCGGTTTCGAGGCCCGCGGGCCCAGATTTCCCAGTCCGAGAATGGCGGTGCCATTGGAGACGACCGCGACCATATTGCCCTTGGAGGTGTAATCATAAACCGCGTCAGGATCGGCAGCGATGGCGCGCACTGGCGCGGCGACACCGGGCGAATAGGCCAGTGCCAGATCGCGCTGGGTCGACATCGGCTTGGTCGCGGCGATGGCGAGCTTGCCCGGGGTCGGTTTCTTGTGAAACAGCAGGGCGTCGATATCGAGCTGGCTATCGGCGCTATAGGGCTTTTCTGACGACATGGGTCAACCTTCTTGAGGGCGTGAGGCAAACATGACCTGCGCCGCCGTCCGCGCCAAGCCCGCAACCTGTATTATCAATCGCGCAAGCTGAGACGCTGGAATGCCCGCGCCTGGGCGGTCCGGGCGGCCAGAGCCTGCAGCACTTGCGGCAACAGGCCCGGCAAATCCTCGGCAATCAGGCCGGTGCCGAGACGCAAGCCCGCATCGCCATGCAACCAGGCCGCGGCGCACGCGGCGTCGAAAACCGGAACCGATTGAGCCAGCAGGCCGCCCAGCAGGCCGGCGAGCACATCGCCGCTGCCCGCCGTCGCTAGCGCCGGGCTGGCATGACGGTTGATAACCGGTCTTTGTCCCGGCGCAGCAATCACCGTGTCGGCCCCCTTGAGCAGGACGACACAGCCAGCCATGCGCGCCGCTTCGACCGTGGCCTCGATCCGATTGACCGATGCGGCCAGCAATCCGGGAAACAGACGCTCGAACTCCCCCGTATGGGGCGTGATGACATCGATCGGACGCAGCCGGTCAAACAAGGCCTGCGGTCCGCTCTCGAAAGCGGTCAGCGCATCGGCGTCGAGTACCAGGGGTGCCGGCTGCGACAAGGCCTCGATGACGGCGCGCCGTGTTGTTTCGCAAACTCCCGCCGCCGGACCGATCACGGCGGCTCTGGCCCGCAGCGTGGTGAGGAAGCCACCTGTATCTGCCTCGGCATCCCAACGTTTCAGCATCACCGCCGTCAGGGCGCTCGCATTGACCAATAGCGCCGAGGCCGGGCTGGCCAGCGTCACCAGGCCGGCTCCGGCGCGCAGGCCAGTGATTGCCGCCAGACGCGCCGCGCCGGTCGCCGAGGCAGAACCGGAGAACACAACCAGACGGCCGCGTTGATGCTTGTGCGTGCTGGCCCGCGGCGCGGGCAAGACATCCTGCCACAGGGCCGGCGCATTGATCCGCGCCAGCGGCGTCACGGCCGCGCGCCAACCCGATGGAATACCGATATCGGCGACAACGAGCTCGCCGCACAGCGAGGCGGCGGGTTCCAGGCAGTGAGACGATTTGCGGGCATGGAAGGTCACCGTGAGATCGGCACGCATCACCATGCCAACCGGATCCGGCCGGTCGCCTGCCACACCGCTGGGCAGGTCGACCGCAACCACGGGAACCGCGCTGGTCGCGAGCGCGGCGGCCAGTTCGCCGGCCACCCCGTCGAGCGGGCGGGTCAGTCCGGCGCCGAACACCGCGTCGACGACCAGGCCAGCATCGCCCAGCGATTCGGCACTCATGGTCTCGATCGGCCCGTCCCAATCGGCCAGCGCAGCCGCCGCATCGCCCTTGAGACGCGCCGGCTCGCCCAGCAAGGCGATGCGCACCGGCCAGCCGGCCTGCTGCAGAATGCGGCCACAGACCAAACCATCGCCGCCATTATTTCCGGGCCCGCACAGAATCACGGTTGGACGCCGGGCCCAGCGCTTGCGAATCGCCTGGGCGACCGCCGCACCGGCGGCTTGCATCAAGGCGATACCCGGCACGCCTGCGGCTTCAGCGTAGCGATCGCAGGCGCCGCAATCAGCGGTCTTGAGGACGTCCAACGGCATCTTCGCTCCATTGTGCAGCACACCTGCCCGATTGTGAGGCATTTGTGAGCGGGAATATTATCCCGGATCAATTGCCTCTTGTAACGCACAAGCGCATCACTAGCCTCATTCTCAGGATTTCGGAGCCGGTCATGAAGAAAATCGAAGCCATCATCAAACCGTTCAAGCTTGATGACGTGAAGGAAGCGCTGCAGGAGATCGGCGTGCAGGGCCTGACCGTCATCGAAGCGAAGGGGTTTGGTCGTCAAAAAGGCCATACCGAGCTGTATCGCGGCGCGGAATACGTCGTCGACTTCCTGCCCAAGATCAAAATCGAACTGGTCCTGCCGGCCGATCGCGTCGAGGCTGCCATCGAAGCGATCCAGAACGCCGCCCAGACCGGCCGGATCGGCGACGGCAAGATATTCGTCAGCCCCATTGAACGTGTCATCCGCATCCGGACCGGCGAAACCGGTCTCGACGCGCTTTAACCACCCCATTCTCGCCGCCCAGCAAATTCGGAGCCAGGCCCATGTCCCATGAAATTCTCAAAAAACTGCATGATGAAGACATCAAATATGTCGATCTGCGCTTCACCGACCCGCGCGGCAAGCTGCAACACGTCACCTTTGACCGTTCCGAAGTGAATGATGATTTCTTCGAAGACGGCGTGATGTTTGACGGCTCCTCGATCGCCGGCTGGAAAGCGATCAATGAGTCCGACATGGTGCTCAAGCCCGATCCAACCGCCATGTTCATGGATCCGTTTTACCAGCAGCCCACCATGATCCTGCTGTGTGACATTCTCGAGCCGGGCACCGGCGAAGCCTATAATCGCGACCCGCGCACCACCGCCAAGAAGGCCGAAGCCTTCCTGACCTCAACCGGGATTGGCGATACGGCCTATGTCGGTCCGGAAGCGGAATTCTTCGTGTTTGACGATGTGCGTTATTCGACCGGCCAGGCCGAGACGAGTTATTCGATCGATAGCGAGGAAATGTCGCAAAATTCCGGGCGCCAGTATGAAGGCGGCAATATGGGCCACCGGCCCGGACCCAAGGGCGGCTATTTCCCGGTCAATCCGGTCGATACCTGCCAGGACATGCGCACCGAAATGCTCTCCGTGCTCGAAGAACTCGGCTTGAAGCCTGAAAAACACCATCATGAAGTCGCGCCGGCGCAACACGAACTCGGCATGAAATTCGACACGCTGACGACCATGGCCGATCGCATGCAGATGTATAAATACACGGTGAAAATGGTCGCCCACGCCTATGGCAAGACCGCGACCTTCATGCCCAAACCGATGTGGAATGACAATGGCAGCGGCATGCATGTGCACCAGTCGATCTGGAAGAATGGCAATCCGGTCTTCGCTGGCGACCGTTATGCCGATCTGTCGGAAACCTGCCTTCACTATATCGGCGGCATCATCAAACATGCCCGCGCCATCAATGCCTTCGCCAATGCCAGCACGAATAGCTACAAGCGCCTGGTGCCCGGCTATGAAGCGCCGGTCCTGCTGGCCTATTCGGCTCGCAACCGGTCGGCCTCGATCCGCATCCCCTGGGTTGCCTCGCCCAAGGCCAAGCGTCTTGAAACCCGTTTCCCCGATCCGGCCGGCAATCCCTACCTCACCTTCGCAGCCCTATTGATGGCTGGCCTGGACGGGATTGAGAACCGGATCGATCCGGGCGACCCGATGGACAAGGATCTCTACGATCTGCCACCGCAGGAGCTGCAGGGCATCCCGACCGTCTGCCGCTCGCTGCGCGAGGCCCTCGAATCCCTCGATGCCGATCGCGACTTCCTCAAAAAGGGCGGCGTCATGGATGATGACCAGATCGACGCCTATATCGAGTTGAAGATGGAAGAAGTGCTGCGCTACGACATGCATCCGCATCCGGTCGAGTTCGACATGTATTATTCCTGCTAGGCGGCTATTTGCCCGTCAAAACAGTCCATGCCACACGGCCGGGAGCAATCCCGGCCGTGTCTGTATGCGTTTAGGCATCCAGAACGGTCGACGAGTCGGCTTGCATTCGCTACAAATCACGTCGAGTTTGCCGATCTGTTTTCGGCCATGATCATCAGGAGTCGGTATGCGTCGCCGTTTTATGTTTGCCAGCGCCCTTGTATCGCTGACTGTCGCAGCCCCTGTCGCCTTTGCGGATCGCGAAGTCACCACGCCAATTACCGAGCCGGTCGCCACCTCGACGGCGGGGACTGGCGGCGGCCCCGACAATATCGTGATCACCTCGGCCGGCCGCGTCACACGCACGACTGTCGACACCGCGGCGGTAACGCTGGACAGCGATAACAATATCACCCAGGGCGGCGTCATCTCGGTCTCGACAGACCTGGATGGCGGCGTTGGTGTTCACATCGTCGGCGGCAATACCGGCGATTTCACCAGTACCAGCCAGATCGTCGTGTCCAGCGAAACCTTCCCGACCGACACCGATGCGGACGGCGATGTTGACGGGCCTGCAGCAGTTGGTGGCAATCGCATCGCAGTCCTCGTCGATGGCGCCGCCGTTTTCACTGGCGACATCCTGTTCTCCAGCACCAGCCAGATGATCGTGCGCGGCAATGATTCTGCCGGTATCCGGGTTCTCACCGGGATTGACGGTTCGATCGATTATCTTGGCCGCCTGACGCTCGTCGGCGACCGCTCAACCGCGATCGACATCCAGGACAGTCTTTCCGGCGATCTGAATATTGGCGGCTCGATCACCGCCAATGGTGAATCTGCGGTCGGTGTATCAGTTCTCGACGATGTCGACGGCGCGATCACGCTGCGTGGTACGATCACGACCACCGCCTACCGTTTCCTGGCGCGCCCGACCGAAGCCTATCTCGCGCAACTCGACGCTGACGACCTGCTCCAGGGCGGCAGTTCCTTCGTGCTCAGCGGCAATGTCGGCGGCGGCCTCTATATCGGCGGTCCGACTACCGACACACCAACAGAAACGACCTCCGTGCTTTCCGTGCGCGGCGAAGCGCCAACCCTGCACATCTTCGCAGGTGCCAGCGATATCGTGCTCGGCGAAGTGGTGATCGCGGCCGTCGTAGACGATCCCGACACAACCGATGTCGATGAAACCCGGGCCGCCCAGCATCTTGGCTACAGCTTCGTCATTCGCGGCAATATTTCCTCAAACGGCGATCTCGATGGCGTCGACTCGACAGCGATCCGCATTGCGGGCGGTGCCGGCACGACATCGACCCTGACCGGCGGCCTGTACAATGAAGGCATTGTCAGCTCCTTCGCGTATGGCATTCCCGGCGCGGATGCGGTGGCGACGACAGTCAGCCTCGGGGCTGGCGCGATTATTCCGCTCCTGACCAATGTCGATGAATTGCGCGCGACAGCCGTCGGCACCGGCGCGACTGCGCGGGTCCTGTTTCTCGAGGCCGGCGCCTATCTGCCCTCCCTCGTCAATGAAGACACCCTGTTTGCCAACGGCGTCGAGGGCGCCAGCGCCATCGCGGTCCGCGACCTGTCCGGAAGCCTGACATCGGTCGTGAATTCCGGCGTCATTTCCGCACTCTACGGCGCGCCGACGACAGCCGATGAAGTCGCGCATGAAACCGTCGCGCTCGATCTTTCACATGCCACCACAGCCACCCTGGTGCGCCAGTATCGCCGCGATGGCGTCGATGAGGCTGTCAGCTTGGCAATCTTCGGCGATGTGCTGTTCGGCAGCGGCGATGATCTGCTGCAAGTCGAAGCTGGCCTGGTTACCGGCAGCCTGAGCTTCGGCGACGGCGCCGACCGGCTCGTCATCACTGGCGGCAGTATTGTGTCCGGTGCCCTGAACGATTCCGATGGCAATCTGGCGATCAGTGTCGACGACGCGACGCTGGTATTGGGCGCCACCACCAATACGACAATCACCGAAGCCCGCTTGGGCGACGGCGCGGTGCTGAGCTTCCAGGTCGATCATGATCTCGATATCGCAGCCTTCATCAACGCGTCCGGCACGGTGACGTTTGAAGCCGGTTCGCGGATCACCTCGGCCCTGACCAATCTGATTGGCGAAGGCGCGAGCTATGTCATCCTGACCGCCGACAGCCTGGTGATCGAGGAAGCACTCGAAGTTCTCCAGGACACCACAGCGCCCTATCTCTACGAGGCGGCGCTCAATTTTGACCCGAACAACTCCAATTCCCTGACACTGACCCTGCAGCGACGGACCGCCGAACAACTCGGCATGAATGCCAATCAGGCCGGTGCCTATGCGGCGACCTATTCGGTTTGGCAAAATGATGCCGAACTGGGTGCCGCGATCGCCTCGCTGACGACGGAACGCGATTTCTTCCAGGCCTATGACCAGTTGCTGCCGGAATATGCCGCCAGCGCCATCCAGTTTGCCCTCGCGACCAATGACAGCGCCGTCGGTGCCCTCGCCAACCGGCTTGATGCCGTGCGCCGTAGCCCGGACAATACCGGCGGGCTGTGGGTGCAGGAATTCGGCTATTATGCGGATCGCGCCGGCACAGCTTTCGGACCAGGCTATCGCGGCCATGGTATCGGTCTGGCGGTCGGTTTCGACCAGCCCTTCGGCCCCTTCTATGCCGCCGGCGTCAATTTTGTCGGCTCGGCAAGCGAGATTTCCGAAACCGATGGCTTTGACGATCCGATGTCCGCCGTGTCCGGCCAGATCGGCGCCTATGCCGGCTCGCAGTTCGGCGAGACCACCGTCGACTTTTACGGCGCCGTTGGCTTTGACAGTTTCGAGCATAATCGCCGTATTCTGATCGGCAGCTATTCCGCCTCGCCGACCGCAAGCTGGAGCGGCTATCACCTCGCCGCCTCGGCCCGCGTCGGACGCGATTTCACCGCCGGCAATTATTTCTTCCGGCCTTCGGCATCGCTCAATTATCTCGGCCTGTATGAAGGCGGCTATACCGAAACCGGCGGTGGCTCCGGTGTGGACCTGGTCGTCTCGGATCGTGATTCGAGCAGTTTCTCGGCGACAGCCCTGATGACGCTCGGCGCCCGCTATGCCGGCAATGACAGCTGGTGGTCACCGCATATCGAGGCCGGTTTCCGCAATGAGTTCAGCGGCACCGACACCCAGACCGACGCGCATTTCGTCGATTATGACGACACATTCACCCTGCGCTCGCAGCAGATTCCCGGAACCGGCTTCATCTTCGGCTTTGGCATCGCGGCGGGTTCGGGCTATTCGGTCTTCTCCTTCGATTACGATGCCGATCTGCGCGAGGACTTCATTCGCCACACGGCCCGTATCGTCATGCGGATGGTATTCTAGCGCCGCCAGCCGGCAGCAAGACTCGATTAACCCTGGCAGCCCAGACTGCGCGGCATGAAACCCGCCGGTCTCCTTGTCTGCCTGGCCTTGGTCAGCTTGTCCGCCTGTACGACGCCAACGCCGTCGCAGACGGCCGATGTCTGTCTGATCCTCGAGGATAATCGCGCCTGGTGGCGGGCGATTCAGCGCACCGAGCGCCGCTGGGGCGTGCCGCCCGGCGTGCAATTGGCGATCCTCAAGCGCGAATCCAGCTTCAATGCCCACGCCCGGCCAGCGCGAAATCGCCTGTTCGGCATAATTCCCGGACGCCGCCCCTCCAGCGCCTATGGCTATGCCCAGGCGCTCGACGGGACCTGGGACTGGTATCGTGAAGACACCGGCCGCGGCGGCGCCAATCGCAATAATTTCGGTGACGCGGTCGATTTCGTCGGCTGGTATGCCTCCAAGAGCCGACAATTATCCGGCATCGAATCCGACAATGCGCACGACCTCTACCTCGCCTATCATGAAGGCCATGGCGGTTTTAATCGCGGCAGCTATCGCTCCAAGCGCTGGCTGGTGAATGTCGCCGCCGACGTTGCGCGCGATGCCAGCCGTTATGAAACGCAGATCAATGGCTGTGAGCGCCGGCTTTCCCACCGCTTTTGGCTGTTTTGAATCTCCCCTAGCGCCTGCGACTCGGGCATGTTGGCCGCATGTCATCACCAAGCTCGCAATCCGACCTGTTTTCCGCCTCGCCCGCGCCCATCCCTGATGCGACGCCGCCGGCAGGCTATTCCGCCGCCCAGATCGAGGTCCTCGAAGGGCTTGAGGCCGTGCGCCGCAGGCCCGGCATGTATATTGGCGGCACTGATGAGCGCGCCTATCACCATCTCTTCGCCGAAATCCTCGACAATTCAATGGATGAAGCCGTCGCCGGCTGGGCCGACCGGATCGAGGTCTCGCTCGATGAGGATGGCTATATCACGGTCACCGATAATGGCCGTGGCATCCCCGTCGATCCGCACCCGAAATTCCCCGACAAATCGGCGCTGGAAGTCGTACTGACCATCCTGCATGCTGGCGGCAAATTCTCCGACAAGGCCTACAAAACCTCCGGCGGGCTGCACGGTGTCGGTATCTCGGTCGTCAATGCGCTGTCCTCGGTGCTCGAAGTGGAAGTGGCGCGGGAAAAGGTCCTGTGGTCGCAAAACTATTCGCGCGGTCTGCCGCTCGGCCCGCTGGTCCGGGTCGGCGCGACGGCCAATCGCCGCGGCACCCGGATCCGCTTCCTGCCCGATACCGAGATTTTCGGTGACAAGCTGACGGTTAATCCGGCGCGCGTCTATGCGATGACGCGCTCGAAGGCCTTCCTGCGCCGCGGCGTCAGAATCCTGTGGCGTTGTCCGGAATCAATGGTGGAAGGCACGGACATCCCGGCCGAAACCGTCCTGTGCTTCCCGGGCGGCCTGGCCGACCGTCTGACCGAGATGACCGGCAAATCCTCACTGGTGACGACCGAAGCCTTTACCGGCAAGGTCGAGCGCCCCGATGATGGCGGCGGCGTTGAATGGGCGATGGCCTGGTCGAATAATGGCTTTGGCAGCGAGGCCGATGGGTTCTGCCAGACTTATTGCAACACCGTGCCGACACCCCAGGGCGGCACGCATGAACAGGGTTTCCGCGCCGCCATCACCAAGGGGGTGCGCGCCTATGCCGATCATGCCAATGCCAAGAAAGCGGCCCTGATCACACCCGATGATGTGCTCGGCGGTGCCGGGGCGCTGGTATCCGTCTTCATCGGCGAACCGGAATTCCAGGGCCAGACCAAGGAACGCCTCGCCTCGCCCGAAGCGGCCAAGCTGGTCGAAATGGCCGTGCGTGACCAGTTTGATCACTGGCTGGCAGGCTCACCCAAGGAAGCCACGAAACTGGTCGAATGGGCGATCGAGCGCGCCGAGGACCGGCTGCGCCGCCGCAAGGAAAAGACCGTCAAACGCCAATCGGCCTCGCGCCGTCTGCGTCTGCCGGGGAAGCTGGCCGATTGCTCGCGCGCCGATGCGGACGGTACGGAACTCTTCCTCGTCGAGGGCGATTCCGCTGGCGGCTCGGCCAAACAGGCGCGCAATCGCAAGACACAAGCCATCCTGCCGCTACGCGGAAAGATCATCAATGTCGTCTCCTCGGCGAGCGACAAGGTCGCTGCCAATCAGGAGATCAGCGATCTGCAATTGGCGCTCGGCTGCCTGACCGGCTCCAAGTTCAAGCTCGAGGATTTGCGTTATCAGCGCATCGTCATCATGACCGATGCCGATGTCGACGGCGCCCATATTGCCGCCCTGTTGATCACATTCTTCTTCACCTCCATGCCCGAGCTGATCCATGCCGGCCGCCTCTATCTGGCGCAGCCGCCGCTCTTCCGCCTGACCCAGGGCAGCCACACGCTCTATGCCCGCGATGAAATCCATCGTGACCAGCTCCTGCGCGACGAGTTCAAGGGTTCAGGCAAAATCGATATCGGCCGCTTCAAGGGCCTCGGCGAAATGACCCCGGCACAGCTGAAGACCACCACGATGGATCCCGGGGTGCGCACCCTCGCCCGCGTCATCATCCCCGAGGGCGGCCTGCCGACGGTCGAGGCGCTGGTTGAAACCCTGATGGGCAAGAAGCCGGAATTGCGCTTCGCCTATATCCAGGAACATGCCCCGGAAATCAGCACGCTGGATATCTAGCGCCGCTGAAGCGGCGCGAATCCTTGTTTTTTCGCATTTTCGAACCGCAAAACCGGTTCCCACTTTTGCTGAAAATGCTCCAGCGCACACCAAAATCTCCACGCGGCTGGCCGCTGGAGGGATGAGTGGGTCACCTCGCAATGGGAGGTGTGTGGGACGCCGGCGAATGCCGGGGTTGAGGTAGATGAGTGGGGTGACATTCGTGACGTCCCACACGTGGAGTTTTACTCAGACCCCTTGCGGGTCCTGCCTCGAAATGGCCGGGGACACTCGGTCAAGCCCTAGTGCCGGGTCTCCCCAACCATGGCCTCACCAGAACGCGGGTTGTCATACCTCTGCCCGGATGAGCTCCACGCTCCCGATCGCCGCAAATGACTGAGCTCACGCCTCCCGTGCGACCGGAACGGCTGAAGTATGCGCGCGGTTTTGGGGGCGGGGATAAACTCACCCACTTATCGTCATCCCGACGAAAGTCGGGACCTCGATTTCATAGGCTCCGCACTTGCTACGTCTAGGTCCTGACTTGCGTCAGGATGACGTGGGCGAATTTGCGAAGGGCGGGGATAAGCCGTCATGCCGGCGACCGTCGCGCCCGCCATCCTCACCAGCTCCGACCGCTTCGCGGCCACCTCTTCCATCAAGGAAGAGGAGAGCGATTATGCTGGCCGCCTCGAGTACCTCCCTCCTCTTCCTTGATGGAAGAGGTGCGCCGGAGTTGAGTCCGGGGCGGGCTGGTGACGGCCTGGCGCAGCCGTCTCGACCTCCCCCTCAACTCAGCGCCTCGATAATCGCGCAATCCGGCGTGCTGCCGCGATGGCATTGCTCGGTCATCCGCGTCAGTGTCTGCTCGAGGCGGCGCAAATCGGCGATCTTGCTGCGGATTTCGGCGAGCTGGTGTTCGGCGATGGCGGCGATATCGGCGCAGGCATAATCGCCGGTTTTTACCGTCGCCAGCAAGGCGCGAACATCATCGAGCGGGAAGCCGAGATCGCGCAGACGCAGTACGAAGCGCAGGCGCGCGACATCATCGCTGCCATAGATGCGATGGCCGCTTTGCGTGCGCTGCGGCGGCTCGATCAGGCCGATGCCCTCATAATAGCGCACCGTCTCGATATGGCAGTCGAGCTGGCGGGCGACATCGCCGCGTTTGAGCATGGCTCTCATCCTTGTGATCGGTTTCGCGATATTCGCGCTTGCACCTGTAGCGACTACAGAGCTTAGGCTGCCATCATGACAAAGACCAACCCTCCCTCGCCCGGTCTGCAGACCTGGCTCTCCGGCAGCGGCGCGCTGGGCGGCATCGCGGCCTTTATCGGTGCCTCTTGCTGTGTCCTCCCGCTCCTGCTGGTCCAGCTGGGTGTCGCCACCGGCCTCATCGCCCATCTGGCCTGGTTCGCGCGCTGGCAGCCCTATCTGTTCTGGGTCGCTGCCGCGATATTGGCGCTATCGGCAACGCTGGCGCTATGGCGCGGCCGGCCCTCATTGAGCTTCTGGGTCTGGTGGGGCGTTGGAGCTGTATTCCTGGCCGCCGCCTACGCGCTGCCGAATTACGAGTTGCAAATGCTGCAATGGATCCGAGGCTGACATGAACGAGACCGTGAAAATCCAGCCCACCTCGACCCTCACCTGCCCGCAATGCGGCGCCGTGCACCGCGACCTGATGATGCCGACCGATGCCTGCCAGTTCTTCTGGGATTGCCCGAGCTGCGCCGCCGTGATCAAGCCGAAACCGGGTGATTGCTGCGTGTTCTGCTCCTATGGAACCGTGGCCTGTCCGCCAATCCAGTCGGAGGGGGGCTGCTGCGCGGGGTGAGTTGGCGCGGGACCTCGCACGGCAAGGGCGGCAATTCATCGAATCTTGCCGGGCCATCGTGTTTTCGATGCCGAACGGCTCTGATTGCTGCCTAGGCGTCAGACGTGTTTTCCAGATGCGCGGCGACTTCTTCAAACGCGGCCCGGCGGGCCGATATCCAGGCCCGGTGCAGAACCTCGACATGAGGTGTTGTCGGCGCCGGGGGCTTGATAGGCTCATTCAATGCGTCGCGAAGTGCCTCGAGAGCCTTGCGCTGCTCGGCCTTGCTGAGCAAGCCAAGGAATAGCAGGCGGGTGCGCAAAGGATCGAAACCCAACCGGCTGGCAGCGCCCGTATCGGTCAGCCAGGTTTTCATCGCCGTATAGCCTGCGTCGGTCAATTCGAGAATCTCGCGTGGACGCTTGCCTTGACCATCCTGGCGTGCCTCGACCAGCCCGGCAGCGGCCAGTCGCCGGACCAGTGGGTAGATTGCGCCCGTGCTGCCCGACCAGAATTCAGAGGGTGAACTGCGAAAACGCTCCATCAGCGCGTAGGGGGTGCAAGGCCCGATTTGCGCCAGGGTTGCCATCGCTGCGCCTTCCAATTCAGTCGCGCGATCCGAAGATTTCTTTTTTTTCATGATTGCCCTTCGGCAAATGTGCTAGTTGATATTGCGATTAGCAATAAAGGAGAATTCAACGTGCGCAAACTTATTCCGATTCTGCTGGCGCTTTGGGTATCGGTGCCGTTTGCCGGCGCCCAAGCCGATGATGGGGCTCCGGCACCGGCCACAATCCCGTTTGACATGAGCACCGGGCGACCTGTCGTCGATGTCTTGATCAATGGCGAGGGGCCCTATCCATTCATTTTTGACACCGGCTCCCCTCTCCTCGTAATCATCGGCGATCTTCGAGATGAACTGACCCTGGAGCCAACGGGGACCCGCATGATCGGCTCACCAGCGGGCGATATGGCGCTTGAGGCGGATACGACGACCATCCACAGCCTGACGCTGGGCGCGGTTGAATTGTCCGATACTGATGCGACCCTGCTGGACATGCCCGGGTTTCCAGCCTCGGCCGGACGCGGTGTGATCGGCCCGGCATTATTTCGCGACTTTGGTTCGGTCACGATCGATTTTTCGTCACAGACAATCACGATTGGCGGCCAACCCGACTTGCCCCCGGGGACACACTGGATGCCGATTGATCCCCAATCCCTGCACCTCAACGCCGACGTTCGCATCGGAGTGGTCGTCATCCCCGGCCATATCGATACCGGTGCGCCCGGTATATTGTCCGTGCCGGCCAGCTATCAGGACATCATACCCCTGACAGGCCCCTTGACGAGCGTCGGGAGGGCTCGCCTGGTCGATGCAGAATTTGAAATCTTTGGCGCACCGATCGATCTCCCGGTGCGAGTGGGAAATCTTGATTTGTCCGTTGACCAGATCGTGTTCGGGCAGATCCCTGTTGCCAATATCGGCAATCGGGGTCTGATCGGCAGTCAGATTCACTATGACTGGACAAATATGCAATTCGCCCTGACCCGGACCGGCGCCGAAATGGTCCGGCAGCCCCCACCCGCGCGCTTTGGCCTCGGGGCATACCCGTTGGACGGGGATGGGATTCTGGTCGTTCGCTCGACGCAGGCGGGATCACCAGCCGAAGCGTCCGGATTGCAGGCCGATGATCGCATCATGGCAATCAATGGCGTGCTTCCCGGGGAATTGGGGATGGCGGAAATTCGCTCCGCCTTTGGTGTGCGGCCGTTGGAAATGACCATCGAACGGGCTGGTGAAGCCCTGACGCTCACCCTGCCATAGATCGACCCCGATCAAGCAGACTTGGAAGGGCGGGCCGGATTTGCGGCGATATCTGGCGACGAGCAGCTATCACCGCACACCGGTCCGTGTTCCCCCCTGCCCGGTCATCGTCTTTCGAAACGGGGGAGAGATTGAACACCTGTCGGGACTGCCCAGGGGCAGCGGAGCTGCCCCTACCCCAGCACTCCGGTCGTAAACAGCCTGACCTTCAACCCGCCATGATCAATATAGGGCCCCGGCGCGCCAAACGGCAGACGTGTCGCTTTCGCGAGCGACACCTCCGTCGTGACCAGCCCAACCCGCCAGCCGGCAAAGCGCGTCATCAGGGTTTTGCCGAGGCCGCGATAGAGGCCCTGGAGAGCGGTCTTGTTGCCGATGCGGGTGCCGTAGGGCGGGTTGATCATCACCAGGCCGGGCGCACAGTCGGGGGCCTCCAGCTCGGAGACGGGACATTGCTGGAAATGCGTCAGATGCGAGACGCCGGCGCGTTCGGCATTGTCACGGGCGACGCGAATGGCACCGGCATCGCGGTCTGAACCGTAAAAGCGCAGATCGGTCTCACGCGGGGCGCGGGGCGCGCGCATCGCCTCCCAGGCCTGGCTGTCGAAACCCACCAGATGCTCGAACGCGAAGTCGCGCTCCCGGCCCGGCGCCAGGCCGGCGGCGATTTCGGCGGCTTCGATGATGAAGGTGCCCGAGCCGCACATCGGGTCAAGCACGGGCTCGGTGCCGTCATAACCGCACTGGCGCAGGAAGAGCGCCGCCAGCGTCTCGCGCATCGGCGCTTTGGCGACGGCCTGTTTATAGCCGCGCTTGTGCAAGAGCTCGCCGGACGTGTCGATGCTGAGCGTGCACAGATTATCCTCGAGCCTGGCCCTCACCTGGACCGCCGCGTCGGCAGAGATCTCGGCGCCGAGTTCCTCGCGGATCGCGGTCTCGATGCGCTGGGCGGCGGCGCCGGCATGATAAATCTTCGAGCGTTTGGAGCTGGCATCGACGCGCACCGGCACGTCGGGCCGCAATACCTCACTCCAGGGGAAGCGCCGCGCCAGCTTGTCGAGCTGGGACAGGTGGACGGCATGGAAGGCACCGATCCGCGCGAGCACCCGGCTGGCACCCCGGATTTCCAGATTGGCGCGCCAGACGTCCGGCCAGCCGCCCTTGATCGTGACGCCCCCGGATTGAGCGACCGGGCCGGCAAAGCCCTTCGCCACCAGCTCGGCGCACAGCATGGCTTCGAGGCCGGGGGCGGTGACAAGAAAAATATCAAATGGGGCTGGCTGGGTCATGGCCCAGACTTATCCGAGAATGCGGGCCGGATCGACGCCGCTGCGCTGTGCGATGGCGTCGGGGCGTATCCGCACATGACCAAATCGTTAATTTGACGCACAGGGCGCAAACGGGCTCTATTCCCCCAACTTTGCCCGCGTGTGATTCAGCGGGCGCTATTGGGGAAGCAATCACAATGACATTGAAAGCATGGATGCCAGCGACGGCACTTGCCGCCGTCTTTGCGCTGGCGGCGTGTAGCGGCGAGACCGGAAGCTCCGGCGACGCGACACAATCAGCCAGCAGCGAGAGCGGCGATGTCGTCCGCTACAGTCTCGATCCCTATCCCTCGACCTATGTGCCGCGCGCCAGCGGCGTCACCCTGATCCAGAACGCCACCGTATTTGACGGCATTGGCGGCCGGATCGAGAATGGCGATGTGCTGGTCGAGAATGGCCGCATCACCGCGGTCGGCACCGGTCTGGACGTGCCCGAGGGCGCCACCGTGATCGATGCCGCCGGACGTTATGTGACGCCGGGCATTATCGATATCCACTCACATCTGGGCAATTACCCCTCGCCGAGCGTCAATGCCCATAGCGATGGCAATGAAGCCACTTCGCCGGTGACGGCCGAGGTCTGGACCGAGCATTCGGTCTGGCCGCAGGATGTCGGTTTCGAAGCCGCCCTCGCCGGCGGTGTGACGACACTCAATATTCTGCCTGGCTCGGCCAATCTGTTTGGCGGCCGCGGCATCACCCTGCGCAATGTCTCGTCACGCACCGTCCAGGGCATGAAATTTCCCGACGCCCCCTACACGCTGAAAATGGCCTGCGGCGAAAATCCGTCGCGCGTCTATGGCGGCCGCGGCCAATCGCCGGCCACCGATATGGGCAATATGGCCGGTTATCGTGCCGCCTGGCAGAGCGCGGTGGAATACCGCACCAGCTGGCAGGATTACTGGGAAGAGGCTGAAGCGGGCGAGGACGCCTCGCCGCCGAGCCGCAATCTGGAACTCGACACGCTGATGGGCGTGCTCGACGGCGAAATTCTCGTCCAGATGCATTGCTACCGTGCCGACCAGATGGCGCAGATCATCGATCTGTCGCATGAGTTCGGCTATCAGGTCACAACCTTCCACCATGCGGTCGAGGCCTATAAAATCCCCGACCTGCTGGCTGAAAACGGCACCTGTGCCGCGGTATGGGCCGATTGGGGCGGGTTCAAGATGGAAGCCTATGATTCCATCCGCGAAAACCTGCCCATGGTTCATGCCGGCGGGGCCTGCGCCATGATCCATTCCGACAGCGATATGGGTATTCAGCGTCTCAATCAGGAAGTCGCCAAGGCGCTCGCCGATGGCCGCCGTGCCGGGATCGAGATTTCCGACGCCGAAGCCTGGCGCTGGTTGACCTCCAACCCGGCCACCGCGCTGGGTATTGCCGATCAGACCGGCTCGCTCGAGGTCGGCAAACGCGCCGATATCGTGTTGTGGTCGGCCGATCCGTTCAGCACATATGCACGCGCCGACCGCGTCTGGATTGACGGTGCCCTGAGCTATGACCGCCGCGACGAGGCCGTCCAGCCCGTGCGCGACTTCATGCTCGGCCAACCTGGTGAGGGAGATCAATAATGCAACGCCTTATCTCTGCTATTGCACTGAGCATGGTCCTGGCTGCGCCAGGTCTGGCCCAGTCCTATGCCGTCACCAATGGCCGCGTCATCACCAATACCGATGCCGGCACGATCACGAATGGCACGGTTCTGGTGCGGGACGGCTCGATCGTTGCCGTTGGCGGTGATCTCACCATCCCGGTCGGCACCACAATCATCGATGCCGATGGTGGCTGGATCACACCGGGCATTTTCGCCCCGATCACCCAGCTCGGCCTGATCGAGGTCGCGCTGGAAGGCTCGACCAATGATACCAGCGCCGATGAATCGCCCTATTCGGTCGCACTCGACGTGGCCGACAGCTTCAATCCGGCCGGGATGCATATCGCCTCCAACCGGATTGGCGGCATCACCCGTGCGGCCCTCTACCCGGCCACCGGCTGGAATATCTTTGCCGGCCAGGGCGGGCTGATCGATACCAGCGGCTCAAACACCTCGCTGTTCGAAACCAATAGTTTCGTCTTCGCCGATCTGAGCCAGTCCGGCGCATCCACGGCGGGCGGTTCGCGCTCGGCGGCCTGGACCTATCTGGACGCTGCCTTCAATGATGCCCGGGGTTATCCGGGCCGTTTCAGCGGCGATCATCAGGGCGATGCCCTCAATCGCTATGATGCCGCGGCGCTTGTGCCAGTCGTACGCGGACGTATTCCGCTGGTGATGGAACTCGATCGGGCGGCCGATATTCGCCGTGCGTTGCGTTTCCGCAGCGAGAATGCGCCGATGCAGCTGATCATTGCCGGCGGTGCCGAAGCCTGGATGGTGGCCGACGAGCTGGCCGCGGCCGGCGTGCCGGTGCTGATCGATCCGATCCGCAATCTGCCGAGCTCCTTCGACGCCATCGCCTCAACGCTGACCGGCGCGCAACGCCTGCAACGGGCCGGCGTGACGGTTGCCTACACCACGCAATCGGCTGACGGGTATTTCAATGCCCGCCTTCTGACCCAGCATGCCGGCAATGCCGTCGCGCACGGCGTTCCGTGGGATGCGGCTTTCCGGGCGATCACACTGACACCGGCGGAGATCTACGGCGTCGGCGATCGTTTCGGCGCCCTGGCGCCGGGCTATACCGGCGATGTCGTGGTCTGGGATGGCGATCCGCTGGAAGTGATGAGCGCGCCGGTGGCGATGCTGATCAATGGCGAGCCGACCGCGATGACATCGCGCGAAACCCAGCTTCGCGACCGTTACATCAATATCACTGACGAGACGCCTTTCGCCTATCGCCGTTGATGAAATACCGCCTGTACGTTGACAGAACGCACAGGAAACGTATTTTGCCCCTGCATTCGTGGCCGCGCCCTTTCGGCGCGGCCACGTCATTTTTGCTTCCAGCTATTGCTGCTTCAGATTTTAAAGGACGCCATGACGTTCGAAGACCTCGGGTTAAGCCCGAAACTGCTTACCGCTATCACCGCGGCAGGCTATACAGAACCCACACCGATCCAGGCTGGCGCCATCATGCCTGCATTGACCGGGCGCGACGTGCTGGGCATCGCCCAGACCGGCACCGGCAAGACAGCGGCCTTTGTGCTGCCCCTGATCGAACTGCTTTCGCGCGGCCGGGCCAAAGCCCGCATGCCACGCTCGCTGATCATCGCACCGACCCGTGAACTCGCGGCGCAATGCGCCGAAAACTTCGAAGCCTATGCCAAGGGTCAGAGGCTTTCGATGGCCCTGCTGATCGGCGGCGTCGCCTTCGGTCCACAACAGGCCATTCTCGACCGCGGCGCCGATGTGCTGATCGCGACCCCGGGCCGGCTGCTTGACCATTTCGGTCGCGGCAAGCTCCTGCTCAATGGCGTCCAGATCCTGGTCGTCGATGAAGCCGACCGCATGCTCGATATGGGCTTCATTCCCGACCTCGAGAAGATTTTCTCGCTGACCCCGCCACGCCGCCAGACGCTGTTCTTCTCGGCCACCATGCCGAACGAGATCAAAAGCCTGATCGACCGCTTCCTCAATGATCCGGTCCGCGTCGAAGTCGGCCGCCCGGCCACGGCTGGCGCCAATATCGAGCAATATCTCGTGCGCGTTCGCGATGCCCAGCCCAAGACCAAGCGGGCCGCCCTGCGCGATGCGATGACACGCACCGGCGTCAAGAACGGCATTATTTTCTGCAATCGCAAACGCGATGTCGACACCGTGGCGCGCGAACTGACCAAGTTCGGCATCCCCGCCTCGCCCATCCATGGCGATCTCGATCAGTCGGTGCGCACCGCAACGCTGGCCGGGTTCAAGGATGACAGCATCCGTTTCCTGGTCGCCAGCGATGTCGCTGCACGCGGGCTCGACATTCCCGATGTCAGCCATGTGTTCAATTACGACATGCCGCATCATGCCGATGATTATGTCCACCGTATCGGCCGCACCGGCCGTGCCGGCAAGACCGGCACCTCGATCACCATCATGGCGCCCGGCGATGAAAAAAATCTGGCGGCCATCCTGAAATTGACCCGCCAGGACATCCCCGATCTACCGCTCGAAGGCGCTGCACCAGCACCTGCGGCAGCACCAGCTGCCCCGGCTCCAACCGCGCCAGCACCGGCACCGGCAAAGACACCGGCAAAGACACCGGCAAAGACACCGGCACCGGCGGCCATCGCAGACGCACCCGCCGCGCCAGTCGCCGCGGACGCCAGTGACGAAGCCGCACCGCAGCGCACGCCGCGCGGCCGTCGCTCGACGCGCAAACCACGCGAAGCAAAGGCGGACACCGCCCCTGCGGCTCCCGCTGCGGTCGAAACACCTACGCCGGTCACTGCTCAGCCAGCCGCACCGGTTTCTCCAGCAACACCGGCTGCGCCTGTGGCGTCAGCCCCCGCCGTGGCAGCCAAGCCGGCCCCCGTCACGCCAGAACCTCGCAATGACACGCGGCCGCCCAAGCGCGAAACGAATCGCAATTCACGGTCGGGCGAGCGTCAATCGGGCTCGCGTCGCGGCCAGGGCGATGGTCCTGACCGGGATGTGGTTGGATTTGGCGAACACGTGCCCGGGTTTATGCAGACCGACGGCTGATTCAGCGACGATATGGGATCGGGTGGAGGCGTGTGCGGCCCGCCCGGTCCAAAAGCTCATACCATATGAGCGATTTTTACCTCTTCTTTTCCTTTCCCGGATAGCTTGCTTGAAAGGTCGCCGACGCAATCGGAGGCCTCGACAGGGAAGGGTTTCTCGTGAACGGACGTTTATTAGGTAAAGACGGCAAGGAGTTCGCGCAAAAAGCGCTGGACCTGATGGAACAATTCGATGTTCCGCCGACGCCTGAGAACTACGCCGTCTGGATCAGTTTTGCCAGCGACACCAATCCCGAACTTTGTGAATCTGTCCGCAGTCACATCCAGTCGGAGACTGCGTTCTCCGCTGAGGTCAGTTCGGATCTGTTCGACCAGTATTTCCAGTGGCATGCCATCCAGAACGCGATTCTGGAAAGCGGCGGCGTTATGAGCGAAGAGCTCGGCAATGTCCGCGAAACCCTGCGCGCCGCCGAGGCCGACACTCAAGCCTATGGCGAAACCCTGGCCGGCGCGACCTCGCAGCTCGGCGACGCCGCCACCGATCCGGGCATCAAGAAACTTGTCGAATCACTGGTCTCTGCCACGGCAAAAATGCAGCGCCGCAGCCATGATCTTGAGAATAAATTGCAGGCGACTTCCCAAGAGGTCACCAAATTGCGCGACAATCTCGAGCGTGTCCGCGAGGAAGCGATGACCGATGCCCTCACCGGCATCGCCAATCGCAAACGCTTCGATGAGAGCCTGCGCAAGGCCCGCCGCGAATCCGACAGCCACGGCACGCCGCTCAGCCTGGTTCTGTGCGATATCGATTTTTTCAAACGCTTCAACGACACCTGGGGCCATCAGACCGGCGACCAGATCATCCGTTTTGTCGCCGGCTGCCTGACACGGCATGCCCCGGAAGCTCATGTCGTGGCGCGTTATGGCGGCGAGGAATTCGGTATCGTCATGCCGGCAGCGACACCGCAGGAAGCCTACGCCATCGCCGAAAAGATTCGCAGCACGGTCGAATCCAAGAAATTACTGCGCAAGTCCACCAATGAGGATCTCGGCAATATCACCATCTCGATGGGGATTGCGAGCTTCCAGGCGGGTGAATCGATCGAGAATCTGATCGAACGGGCTGACACACATCTCTATCGCTCGAAAACCGAGGGACGTAATCGCACGACCACGGATGGAGCCGAAAACCAGCTCGGACGCAATGCCGCCTGAACCGGCCTGCAGCATGAGCTGACATGAAAACGCCGCCCCTCTTGGGGGCGGCGTTTTCATGTCAGCGAACTGTTTGATGTCAGCCGGTTGGCGGTGCGGTCTCAATAAAGCTCGCGCGCCCGGTCCAGCCGGCATGCAGGGCCTCAAGGGCGGAATGTTGCTGACGCCAATGACTCTCGGGGAAGCGGAAATCGAGATAGTCGAGCGCAATGGCGACGGTCAGGCCGCCAAGGCTGACAGGGCTTGCCAGCATGGCCATCTCCGCCTCAAGCTCGTCGAGCGCACGCAATATTCCGCGCTCACGGCGCGCAATCCAGTAATCGCAAAGCAAGCCCTCATCACGCACCATCTCCACCCGGCGCGCCACGGCGAGGTCGAGCAGGCCATGACCCAATGCCTCAAGGCGGCGATCATCCCAATCGACCAGCCAGGGATTGGCCGCGCGCGCATTGAGCCAGGCAGCGATCAGAGCGCTCTCGGTCAGGGCGCGGCCATCCTCCATCACCAGGCAAGGCACGCGCCCGAGTGGATTGGCCCGCAGCAGGGTGTCGCCATCCTCGAAGGGATTGGCGTCGGTTTCGGCGATCGCCGGCTCCAGCCCCAGTTCGCGCACCAGAATGCGGCATTTGCGGGCATAGGGTGAAGTTGGCGAATAGATAAGCTGGATCATGATCAGTTCTCGCGCACGGGCACAATCGTGACGCTCTCGCCACAGCCACAAGCATCGGTCTGGTTGGGATTGCGGAACACGAATTTGGAGTGCAGCGGCGTGGTTTCATAGTCCAACTCGGTCCCGAGCAGGAAGAGCAAGGCCTTGGATTCGAGCACGATTTCAACGCCCTTATCCTCGACACGCTCGTCCAGCGCTTCCGGCGCCTCGACATAATCCATCACATATTCCATGCCGGCACAGCCGCCATTCTTGACGCCAACGCGCAGAAATCCGGCGCCGCGCCGCGACATGATGGATTTGACTCGCGTCGCTGCCGCCTCTGAAAGAGTGATAGCCTTGGGTCTCTCGCGTCGTGCCATGATTGGGTTTCCGTTGGTCAAAACATGTTCAGGGAAAGCCGGGCCTCGTCGGACATGCGGTCCGGGGTCCAGGGCGGATCAAAGGTCAGCTCGACCTCGGCCTTGTTGACGCCATCAACCCGCGCCACGGCGTCATGCACCCAGCCGGGCATTTCGCCCGCCACCGGACAGCCCGGCGCGGTCAGCGACATCACCACTTTCAGGGTGCGGTCATCTTCCAGATCGACCTTGTAGATCAGGCCGAGCTCGTAAATATCGACCGGGATTTCCGGGTCGTAGACGGTTTTGAGCTGGACGATGATCTCATCGGTGATCTTCGCCAATTCCTCGGCCGGAATCGGTTCGGGTTTGGGCGCATCGACGGCAACCGGTGCGGCATTGACCGCTTCGGGCTGTGTCATGGCGGGCGATCCGGAAAGATCGATCACGTCTCTGGTGGTGCTATCGGTCATGGTCTTACCTAGATGAGAAAGTCACGGGCCTTTTTCAATGCGTCGACGAACGCATCGGCCTCTTCAATTGTATTATAGATGGCGAAACTGGCGCGCGCCGTGGCGCTGACACCCATATGGCGCATCAGCGGCTGGGCGCAATGATGCCCGGCCCGCACGGCAATGCCGTACTTGTCGAGGATTTGCGCGATATCGTGCGGATGCGCGCCCGCCATCGCAAAGCTGATGATGGCACCCTTGTCCTGGGCCGTGCCGATAATGCGCACACCCTCAATGGCGGCCATGCCGGTGACGGCGCGGTCCATCAAGGCGCGCTCATGCTCGATGATGGCAGCGCGGTCATGGCGCTCGAGCCAGCGGATCGCGGCGCCAAGCCCGATCGCATCGGCGATCGGCGGGGTGCCGGCTTCGAATTTGTGCGGCGGGTCGGCGAAGGTCAGCCGGTCCTCAAAGACATCGGCGATCATCTCGCCGCCGCCCATGAAGGGTGGCAGGCGCTCGAGCCAATCACCCCTGGCATAGAGCGCGCCAATGCCGGAGGGCCCATACAGCTTGTGACCGGTGAAGACGAAGAAATCACAACCCAGGGCCTGCATATCGACCGGGATATGGACCGCCGATTGCGAACCGTCGAACAGGACGGGCACGCCGGCAGAGCGGGCAATTTCCATAATGCGGTCAGCATTATTGATCGTGCCGAGCACATTCGACATATGGCTGATAGCGATCAGTTTTGTGCGGCGATTAACCAAGTCTGCCAGCTGTGGATAATCCAGTTCCCCGGACTCGGTTACATCGGCCCATTTCAGGGTCAAACCCTTGGCATCGGCCAGCATTCTCCATGGCACGATATTGGAGTGATGCTCCATCCGGCTGATGATAATCTCGTCGCCAGCGACCAGACCCTGGCCGAAAGAGTGGGCGAGAAGATTGATCGCTTCGGTCGAACCTCTGGTGAAAACAATTTCTTCCGTGCGCGCGGCATTGATGAAACGGCGCACATCATCGCGCGCCAGCTCAAACGCCTCGGTTGATTCATTGGCCAGGGTGTGAAGGCCGCGATGCACATTGGCGTAATAGCTGCGATAGACGCCGGCGACGCTTTCAATGACGAATTCCGGCTTCTGGGCCGAGGCCGCATTATCGAGATAGACCAGCGGCTTGCCATTGATCTCGCGCTGCAGGATCGGGAATTCATTGCGGATCGCCGCGATATTGAGCGGTGCGGTCACGCGTTCGGCCTGGGCAGTTCTTGGCTGAACCGTCATGACACCGCCCTCAATCGCTGCTGCAGCGCCGTGCGCAATTCTTCGCGCAGGGCCTCATCGGTGACGAAATCCAGCGGTTCTGCCAGATAGCTTTCGATCAGCAGCGCCCGCGCCTGCACCAGCGGAATGCCGCGCTGGCGCATATAGAACAGCGCCGCCTCGTCGAGCGTGCCGATCGCATTGCCGTGGGCGCACTGAACGTTGTCGGCATAGATTTCCAGCTCGGGCTTGGCGTCGATTTCAGCGCGTTCGTCGAGCATCAGGGCGCGATGGGTCATTTTCGCATCGGTCAGCTGGGCGGCGCGATCGACCTTGAACTTGCCCTGGAAGACACCGCGGGTATGGGCCGCGACGGCACCCTTCACCAGCTGGCGGGTAATGCCGCCCGGGCCGGTATGGTGGACCGAGGTCGTGTAGTCATTATGGCGGCCCTCATCGAGCAGATAAACGCCGTGCAGACTGGCTTCGCTGTGGTCGCCGGCATGCGTGACATGCGTCTCATTGCGCATCAGCTTGCCGCCAAACGAAAACGCGATCTGGGTCAGCTTGGCATTGCCCGCCAGATCAATGCTCGAGGAGGCGATCAAAATGCCCGCCTCGGCCTCGTCCTGGATGCAGATGCGTTCAAGCCGGGCGCCGTCCTCTATTGCGATATCGAGATGGAAATTTCCGAGCGAGCCGGCGTCGCAGCTATAGCGCTCGACCAGTGTCACCGAGCGGCCGGACTTCACCGTCAGGCGCAGAGAGGCCGCACTTGCGCCGGCGCTGGCAGACACGCTCAGCTCGACGGTTTCGCCATCAGCGGGCTCCAGCGCGCTGCTGGCTGCGCCTGTGAGGGTAATCGAGCCGGCGGTCGTGATCTCAGCGGCGGCGCGGCGCAGATCCGACCATTTCCACATTTCATGGCGCCGCGTCGGCAGACCCTGGATGCGCGTTGCCTCGCGCAATTGCGCCAGCCAGCCGGTCGCCCCGTCGAGGGCGTCGATCAGGGCGGTTTCAGCCGCGATTGGTTTGATCACGCCCATGGTCAGGCCGCCTCGCCGATATATTTGTCATAGCCTTCGGCCTCCAGCTCGTGGGCGAGCTCGGGACCACCGGATTTGACGATACGCCCGGCGGCCAGGATGTGGACGACATCGGGTTTGATATAGTCGAGCAGGCGCTGGTAATGGGTGATGACCAGCATGCCGCGATCCGGCGCACGCAGTGTATTGACGCCATCGGCAACGACTTTGAGCGCATCGATATCGAGCCCGCTATCGGTCTCGTCGAGAATGAGGAATTTCGGCTCCAGGATCAGGGCCTGCAGGATTTCCAGCCGCTTCTTCTCGCCGCCGGAAAAGCCGACATTGACCGGGCGTTTGAGCATGTCCATCGAGATGGAGAGCTGTTTGGCTTTCTCCCGCGCCAGCTTCATGAATTCGGGCGCCGTGATTTCGCTTTCGCCGCGCGCGGTGCGCTGGGCGTTGAGTGCCTCTTTCATGAAGATCAGGGTCGGCACGCCGGGGATCTCGACCGGATACTGGAAGGACAGATAAAGCCCGCGCGCGGCGCGTTCCTCCGGCGCCATGGCGCCGATTTCCTCACCATTGAACGCGATCGAACCCTCGGTCACCTCATAGCCATCGCGGCCGGTGACGGCGTAGGAGAGCGTCGATTTACCAGAGCCGTTGGGGCCCATGATCGCATGCACTTCGCCGGCCGGGACCTCGAGCGAAATCCCGTTGAGGATGAATTTCTGATCCCCATCCTGATCGTCAACTTTGCAATGCAGATTACTGATTTTAAGCACTTTAATTCTCCTCATCGGTCCCGGTCGGCTTCGGACCCGAAAATGCGAACACGGTCACAATTGTGATAAAAACACTTGCCAGGCCAAAGGTCAGGCCAGTTGGCCACGCGCGGCCAGAATCCTGAATGGTCTCGCCGACAAGCATCGGCAGGACCGCGAAGCAAAACATGATCAGTGCACCCAGCCCCATGGTCAGGACCCAACCCTCGCGGGTCGCAGGCCACAAGGTGATGACAAAGCCCGAAGGCCGGGAATAACCCGGCCTGCGGAACCCGATCAGGTTGAAACGGACTGTACGGTGAAACCATGGCTTCATTCGACACCCCTACTCCCAATCTCGCGCTTCGCAGGCCGCGACCACCGTCGCCGCACTCAACCGCATCGCCGCCATGCCGCTCTGATCGAGCAGGCGGCAATCGCGGGCAGCATGGTCGACCAGCAATTCATAGACGGTGCCGAGCCCGTCAGCGGTCAGACGGCTGGCGGTCTCATAGCTGGTTGCCGCATCGCCGCGCGCCTGGCTGATCACCAGGCCGTCGCGGATTTCGAACGCATTGACGCCGAAGCCCGACAATTCGCCGGCCCGGTGGAACAGGCCTTCATCATCCTGCTGCCAGACCGACCAGAGCGTGTTCACATTGCCCGTCATCAGGGGAATGAAGAGCTCGTCGCGATCATCATGATTGATGTCGCGCAGGGCCGGACTGGTCATGGCGCCCTCAATCGCGATCGGGCCGAAGCTTTGCACTTCCTGGCCCTCCAGCGTGTTGAGATTGACCATGAGCCGCGTGCCACGGGCCGTCGCGGCGTATTCGAAAAAGATGAGATGATCCTCGCCAAGCAGCAGGGCGCAATCGGTTGAACCATTGCCGGCCTCCAGCTCATCACACCAGGGCTGACCTTCATCATGGACGAAGTCGGCCTGGTCGAAATCCTGGGTGCAGGCCGCGCCGCCGAGCAGGGCAGAGCAGCCAAGGGCCAACATCATGCGGTTTTTCAGGCTCATTTTCCCCTCCCTGGGGGTCAAAGGTTTGGCGGCGGACATCAGTTTCACCAATCGCGTGCTTCGCAATCGGCAATCAGGGTGGCGGCATCGAGACCGGCCGCCGCAAGACCGGCGGAATAGGTCAGCTGGCAGGTGCGGTGCTCGTAATCGATTTCAATCTCATAGACGGCCTCAAGCCCGCCAGCGCCAATGCGCGACGCCGCCCGGTAATGGGTGACGGCACTGCCGCGCGACGGTGCGATGACCAGGCCATTGCGGGCTTCAAAACTGTCAATGCCATAGCTGGAGAGCTCGCCCACCGGCGCGAACAGACCGGTATCATCCTGATGCCAGACTGAAAACACCGTGTTCACATTGCCGCTGAAGAGCGGGATCAACAGCTCGGCCGCGCCATCGCCATCAAGATCACGCAGCCCCGCGACACCATAAACCGGCTCGACATCAATCGGGGCGGACGTCGCCAGCAATTCGCCGGCAAAGCTGTGCTGGGTCAGGACCACTTGTGAGGCATAGCCGTCCTCATCGGTGAGATAGTCGAGATAGACAAAGCGCTGATCATTGATGCGCAGGGCGCAATCGCTGGACGCCCCCTCGCCGGCTTCGAACTCATCGCACCAGGCATCGCCGCCGCGCTCGGATACTTCCGCTTCCGGAGCCGGCGCCTCAGCCGCGGCCATCGCCACGCTCTCGGTCGCCGCATCGCAGGCACCCAGCGCCAGCGCCGCAGCGCAAACCAATGCCAGTCTGTCGAACATGCTCATTCCACACTCCCCTCAAGGCTGACTGCCAGGCGCATATTCGCCCCGGCGGCAAATTTCATACGCAATCGCTGCGAGGCATCACGTGCCGGATTGCTCATTCCTGATCGATTTCGCATCACCGGTCTCCCGAGCGCGAATTGACTACATAGCTCGTCATCCCGACAAGCCCGCGTGGGAATGTTGCGGCCGGCCCAGGCAGGTCGCAATCGGGCCGGCGGACCGCCTCGATCTCGACCAGACGCGCCGTCTGATCGGGCGTGTAGGACGGCAAGAGGATAACTGTATCCATGTTGAAAATGCGGATGCCGCAATAGCTGATCTGCAGGTTGTGATCGTCCTGCCAGAGAATATCGAAACGCGGATCTTCGCCGGGCATCATCAGCGGTTGATCATCCGGACCGATCAGCATGGCAACGCGCCCCTCCGCCTGGCCGCGAACCAGAACCAGATCATTGCGGTCGAAAAGCCAGACGGGGCCGCTCTCGTCCGGGAAAGCGGTCTGGCGATAGAGCGCCGTGACCTCACCGTCCGGCGACAGGACGCCGCGTTCAGTCACTTCAGGCACAAACGCCGACCGGTCTCCAACCTGGCCCGTTAAATAGGGAAGATACATGGACCCATAATTCAGGATCAACGCGATCAGAGCGATCAACCCCCAGGCCGGCAGCAAAATACCCCAGATGAAACGAAGCACGGCCATCATCCCACACTCCCCTCAAGGCTGACCGCGAGGAGTTTTTGCGCCTCGACGGCAAATTCCATTGGCAATTGCTGCAAGACGTCGCGCACGAAACCATTGACCAGAAGCGCTGTCGCCTGCTCCTCGGAGAGGCCGCGCTGGCGGGCGTAGAAGAGTTGGTCTTCCGACAGTCGCGTCGTGGTCGCTTCGTGTTCGAGAATGGCTTTGGGCGTCTTGCATTCGATATAGGGCACGGTGTGGGCGCCGCAATTATCGCCGATCAACAGGCTGTCGCACTGGGTAAAATTGCGCGCGCCTTCCGCCTTCGCATGCACCGAGACCAGGCCACGATAGGTCTGGTCGGACTTGCCCGCGGAAATGCCCTTGGAAATGATGCGGCTGGTCGAGCCCTTGCCGAGATGGATCATCTTGGTGCCGGTGTCGGCCTGCTGATGACCATTGGTAACGGCGATGGAGTAGAACTCGCCGCGCGAATTTTCACCGCGCAGGACGCAGGACGGGTATTTCCAGGTGATCGCCGAGCCGGTTTCGACCTGGGTCCAGGAGATCTTGGAATTCTTGCCGCGGCAATCGCCACGCTTGGTGACGAAATTATACACCCCGCCCTTGCCGTCGGCATCGCCGGGCCACCAGTTCTGGACGGTCGAATACTTGATCTCGGCATCGTCGAGCGCGACCAGTTCGACCACGGCGGCATGCAGCTGGTTCTCGTCGCGCATCGGCGCCGTGCAGCCTTCGAGATAGGAGACGTAAGAGCCCTTGTCGGCGATGATCAAAGTGCGCTCGAACTGGCCGGTGCCTTCGGCATTCATGCGAAAATAGGTCGAGAGCTCCATCGGGCAGCGCACGCCGGGCGGGACATAGACGAAGGAGCCGTCGGAGAAGACCGCCGTATTGAGCGTCGCGAAGAAATTGTCCGAATCCGGAACCACGGTGCCGAGATATTTGCGTACCAGTTCGGGATGATCGCGCAGGGCTTCGGAGATCGGGCAGAAGATGACGCCGGCCTTGGCCAGTTCCGCCTTGAACGTGGTGACCACAGAGACGCTGTCGAACACGGCATCAACCGCGACCTTGTTTTCCGACCCCTTGACGCCGAGCAGAACTTCCTGCTCACGCAGCGGAATGCCCAGCTTGGCGAAATCGGCGAGGATTTCCTCGGGCACGTCATCGATCGACTCGTATTTCACGCCGCCCTTGGCGCCGGCATAATAGCGGATATTCTGATAATCGATTTTCGGAAAACGGACATTGGCCCATTCCGGATTTTTCATTTCCTGCCAGCGCTCATAGGCCGCCAAACGCCAGTCGAGCATCCATTCCGGCTCGTCCTTGGTCGCCGAGATATAGCGGATGATGTCCGTATTCAGCCCCTTCGGCGCGACGTCCTGTTCGACATCGGTCGTGAAGCCATATTTATACTTGCCGGATTCCAGCTCGCTGACATCGTCGATGGTCTGTTTGATCGCTGCCATATTTCTTACCGCTTTCAGACGTTCACTGCAGTTTTCGGGGCGATGCGCATGTGAGCAGCCGTCCAGGCGCGCGCAAACACATCAATGTCGGATTCAGTCGAGGTCCAGCCGAAGCTGATCCGGATCAGGCCTTCGGCCACATCGCTGCCCAGGCCAAGCGCCAGGCCCGCCTTGGAGCCACGCGTCCGGCCGGACGAACAGGCCGAACCGGCACTGATTGAAATATTGGCCAGATCCATCGCCATCACTTGCGTCTCGCCCTTCCAGCACGGGTGAGCGATGGACAGCGTATTGGGCAAGCGCGGGGCGCCCTCGCCGAGAATTTCGATCGCCGGTGCTGCCGCTTTCAACCGCGCGGCAAGGGCATCGCGCCAGCCGGCAAGGGCGGCGAACTGGTTCAGATCGGCGACCGACAATTCCAGCGCCCGGCCAAGACCGACAATGCCGGCAACATTGAGCGTGCCGCCGCGGCGACCCTTTTCCTGGCCGCCGCCATGATGATGGCGCGAGAGCGGAGCATTGCAGGCGGCGATCAGGGCACCAATGCCTTGCGGACCACCGAATTTATGAGCCGAGATCGCCATATAGTCCGCGCCGAGCGCAGCAAAATCGACACCGATTTTGCCCACCGCCTGAATCCCATCGACGATCACCAGACCGTCATATTCGTGGATCATCGCCGCCGCCGCCGCGACCGGCTGGATGGTGCCGATCTCATTATTGGCGAGCATCAGGGCCAGCACAGGGCGGCCTTCCTCGGCGATGTTCCATTTTGCCAGACGGCCTTCCAGCCAGGCCAGATCGGCAAGGCCCGCCGGTGTCACCGGCATGACTTCGACCGGCAGGCCCGAGGCGCGCGCCGTCGCAGCAATGGCCTCATGCTCCAGCGCCGAGACGATCAGGCGTTTGGCATTGCCCGCATCAACGGCGGAATGCAGCGCCAGATTGGTCGCCTCAGTGCCGCCGGAGGTGAAAATCACATCCTCGGCCCGCGCGCACAGCAGACGACCGACCACCCGGCGCACATCCTCGACGGCGCGCGCGGCCTGCTGGCCATCGCGGTGGACGGAGGACGGATTGGCGGTGCGGCTCATGGCATCGGCCATCGCCGCAATCACCTCAGGCCGGATCACCGTGCTGGCATTATGGTCGAGATAGAGCCGCATGACGTTACTCGGCCACTTCATGATCAAGGATCAGGTCAGGGGCGCGATCGAGGCGTCCGCTGGCACCGCTCGCCGATCCGAGCAGGCGTCGCTCGGTCACGTCTTCCAGCGTCACCGAGCTGAGAAACAGGAAAATGTGCCGGCCGAGCTCGTCCCACAAATCATGGGTGACGCAGCGGCGGCCATCGGCCAGGCAGCCCTTGGCGCTGGAACAGCGCGTCGCGCGCAGCGGCTCATCGACTGCTGTGATGATGTCGGAGATGCGGATTTCAGCAGCACCGCGGCTGAGGCGATAGCCCCCGCCCGGCCCGCGCACACTGGTCACGACTTCGGCCCGGCGCAGTTTGGCAAACAATTGTTCGAGATAGGACAAGGAGATGGATTGACGCGAGGCGATGTCCGCCAAGGTCACAGGACCGCCGCCGCTGACAGCGGCAAGGTCGGCCATCGCCATGACGGCATAACGTCCCTTGGTGCTCAGCTTCATGCGTTTGCCTCCTTAAACACTCGCATCTGGCATAGCGATCATGCTAAGACCCGCCCCGTCGGAAGGATGCGCGCCCACTCTCGGGCAGGCGAGTCCAATGTCCGAGTAGGTTAGTCAAGTATATGGCCTCGGTTTCGCGCCGTTACAAGGCGCGAATTGCCGCATGGCGACACGAAAATCAGTGGTACCACCCAGGAAGGCGAGACTGAATGCCCGACGTAATCATTCCCGGCCCAGCCGGCCGGCTTGAAGGGCGTTACAGCCCGAGCGAAGACCCGACGGCACCGGTCGCGCTCATTCTCCACGCTCATCCGCTCGGCGGCGGGCATATGGAAAACCCGCTGGTGGAGATGATGTATGATTCATTCCGCAAGCGGAATTTCGCGACCCTGCGGTTCAATTTCCGCGGTGTTGGCCGCAGCCAGGGCAGCTATGATCAGGGTCTGGGCGAATTGTCCGATGCGGCCACCGTGCTCGACTGGGTCCAGGGCTATAATGCCACCGCGCGCTATTGCTGGGTTGCGGGTCATTCCTTCGGCGCCTGGGTTGGCATGCAACTCTTGATGCGGCGTCCGGAAATTGCCGGCTTCGTCTCAGTCGCACCGCCGACCAATATGTATGACTTCACCTTCCTGGCCCCCTGCCCGGCTTCCGGCATCATCGTCCATGGCGGCGCCGACAAGATCGTGCCGGCCGATGATGTCGAGCGGGTGATGTCCAAGGTGCGCGTGCAAAAGGGTATCGAGATCAAACGCGACATCATCCCCGAGGCCAATCATCTCTTCACCGAGCATCTGCCCGAGCTTGAGCGGCGGATGAATACCTATCTCGACGAGCGCATCCCGCTGGTTGAAAAGGAACGCTCCGAGCGCCAGATTACCGGCAAGCGCTAGGTCGCGGCCCGAACCGATTTTCAATCATAAAGAAGCCGCCGACCTCCGGGTTGGCGGCTTTTGCATATCCGGGCTCAGGACCGTGGGTGAGCGATAAGTCCGCCGCAAGTTGGCCGCGAGACACCGGTTGTCGACGGGATGCTGGTCGGCAGGCCAGCGGCAACCCGCGCGGCAAGCCAGGCGAAGGCCTCGGCCTCCAGCAGATCGCCGCGCCAACCGACGGCCTCGACCGCTTCGGGGCGCACGCCCATCGCCGCTCCCATCATCCGCATCAGCACAGGGTTATGCCGTCCACCACCGGTCGCCAGAATACGGCCGGGCTGGCCCAGCTGGTCAATCGCCGCGGCCACGGTGCGCGCCGTGAAAGCGGTCAGAGTCGCGGCACCATCGGCATCGCCGAGATGCTGCACAGGCTCAAGCGAGAAGTCCCACCGGTCGAGCGATTTGGGTGGAGGTTTTGCGAAAAACGGATGTTTCATCAGAGACCTCAGAGCCACCGAGTCAATCTTGCCTCGCGCCGCCAGCTCGCCATTCTGATCATGGCTGACACCGAGGCGCTGCTGACACCAGGCATCGATCAGCCCATTGGCCGGGCCGGTATCGAAGGCGACGGGCTCCATGTCGGACGCCAGCCAGGTGACATTGGCGACACCGCCGAGATTAAGCACGGCGAGCGGCAAATCGAGTTGGTCCTGCGCGACCAGCGCGGCATGATACAGCGGCGCCAGCGGCGCGCCCTGGCCGCCACCCGCCATGTCGGCGCTGCGAAAATCATAGACAACATCGATACCCAGGCGGTCGGCAAGCGCCTGCCCATCGCCGATCTGACAGGTGCGCCCTCGCCGGCGGCCCGACGGCGCACGGTGCAGCACGGTCTGACCATGAAACCCGACCAGGCTGATCTGACGTGCGGTCAATCCCGCCTTGGCGATCACGGCCTCGACCAGTTCGGCATGGCTGGCCGTCAGCACGGATTCGGCGGCCGCGAAGTCCGGCGCTTCGCCCTGGAAATTCCACGCCAGCGCTGCGTCGACGGCGGCCTGCAAAACAGCCCGTTCGGCCGCGTCATACGGGCGGGTGTCTCCGGCGCCGAATTCGGAAATCCGCTCACCATCGGTCCGGATCACGGCCGCATCAACGCCGTCCAGCGAGGTGCCACTCATCAATCCGATCACGTATTTCATGCGCGGGCCCTCTTTTCTCGCAGCCAATGTCGACCTAGAAGCCCATGTATCAGGAGAGACGTCATGAGCGAATACAAATCCGATCTGGTCAACACGCTGGTCGAGCGCGGCTACCACTTCCAGTCCACCAATCTGGCCGGTCTCGACGATGCTGCGACCGCGGGCACCGTAACCGGCTATATCGGCTTTGACGCAACCGGCGCGAGCCTGCATGTCGGCTCCCTGGTGCAGATCATGATGCTGCGGCGGATGCAACAGGCCGGCCACAAGCCCATCATACTGATGGGCGGCGGCACAACCAAGATCGGCGATCCGTCCGGCAAGGACAAGACCCGCTCCATGCTGACGCACGAGCAGATCCAGGCCAACAAGACCTCAATCCTGACCGCCTTCGATGCCCTGGTCAAAATCGGCGACGGGCCAACCGATGCGTTCGTCGTCGATAATGACGACTGGCTGTCGCAATACGGCTATATCGAGTTTTTGAGCCTGTTCGGGCAACATTTCACCATCAACCGCATGCTGACCTTCGATTCAGTCAAGCTGCGGCTCGACCGCGAACAGCCGCTGACCTTCCTGGAATTCAACTACATGCTGCTGCAGGCGGTCGATTTCCTCGAACTCCTGCGCCGCCATGGCTGCACATTGCAACTGGGCGGCGGCGACCAGTGGGGTAATATCGTCAATGGCGTCGAGCTGTGCCGCCGCGTCGACCAGGCCGAAGTGTTCGGCTTCACCACGCCGCTGATCACGACGTCGTCCGGCACCAAGATGGGCAAGACCGCCGAGGGCGCCGTCTGGCTCAATGCCGACCAGCTCAGCGCCTATGAATACTGGCAGTTCTGGCGCAATACCGAGGATGCCGATGTCGGCAAATTCCTGCGTCTGTTCACCGATCTGCCGATGGCCGAGATCGCGGCACTGGAAGCCCTCGAGGGTGCCGATATCAATACCGCCAAAATCCGCCTCGCCAACGAGGCGACCAGCCTGCTGCACGGCGCCGAGGCGGCCCGCGAAGCGGAACAGACCGCACAGCAGACCTTCGCCCAAGGCGGTGCCGGAGCCGGCCTGCCAACGGTCGAATTCGCAGGCCTGGACGGCGGCGAAGTTTCGCTCGTGAGCCTGTTCGTCGAGTGCGGCCTGGCCGCTTCGAACGGCGAAGTCCGCCGCCATATCAAGGCCGGTGCGGCGAAGGTGAATGGTGAGACACTGACAGACCCGATGGCCATGGCGCACGCCGGCATGGTGCAGGACGGGGCCATCAAGCTGTCGATCGGCAAGAAGCGGCACGCCCTGGCCAAACCGGTATCCGGCTAGTTCGGATCCGGTTGGGTTGGCAGCGCCGGCTCGGGCTCCGGCTCGGCTTCGGACTCGGCTTCGGACTCGGCTTCGGTTTCTGGCTCGATTTCTGGCGTGAGCTCGCGCAAGACCTCATCGGGCAATATCCCCGGAATTGCCTCATTGTGCGCATCGGCGCGGTCGCGCGCCGCCCGATCAGCGGCGCTGCCCTCGAATATCCGGCGCAGGAAGCCCGGTGCCAGCGCCGAGAGCGGATTGGCGAAAACCGTCAGGCTGTCGAACGGCCCCTCGACGGAATACACGATGCCGATAATCCCCTCGCCGGGCCGTGAAACCAGCATGTCGCCGATCAGCGGCAAATCGCCCAGGAATGAATTGAGCACATAGGAGGGGGCGAGATTACCATCGATCGCGGCACTTTTATTGGCGAAATCCACCGTACCGCTCGCCGTGACGCCCAGCGCACTGCCGCGAGCTCTCGCCTCACCAATGGTCAGCAAACCATCCTCGAACATCACGCTGGCATCGATAGCGTCGAACTCAATCCCGTCGCCATTGAGCAGGGCCGACAGGCCCTCGAATGATCCCGCCGCGAGGATGCGCGCCAGAATGGGCACCTGCACCAGGGTCAATTCCCGGATTTCCACCCGGGCCGTCAGCGGACCTTGCGTGCCCAGGGGCGGCGCCTCGCCAAGCACGGAGATACGTCCGCCACGCGCATAGCCTTCGCCGCCAAGCATCGCCGCGATCCGCCCGACGGACTGCGCCTCAAGCCGCAATTCCCGCGCGCCGCCTTCATCGGCGGCACCAAAACTGGCCTGGAGCGGCCCGTCGCTCGCGGTCCCGGCCAGCGAGAAAGCGCGGATACCCGCCGTCTCGCTGCGCCATATCAAGTTGAAATCATCGAGCTGACTGCGGTCCGATACGACCAGGCGCCCGACATCCAGTGTCGCGGCGAGCGGCATCATCCCGCCCTCACCGCTGCCGAGATCGCGCAGATGCGGCATCAGATCCCGGATATCGAGATAGCGCCCCGCAATGCGGGCGGAAAAGGCGCCGCCCTCCTGTTCAGGGCCGGTCAGTGTCCCGGTCAGGTCAATCAGGTCCTCGACCCGCAATTGCCCGAAACTGGCCCGTACCAGACGCCCCTGTGGTGACAGCTCCGCCGTGGCCGCGATCGAGAGACCCGCCGCTTCGGTGATGAAATCGTCAAGCTGGAAACCGCCATCCTCACGCAAACGCAGGGTAAAGCCTGCCTGGCCGGGTTCGCCGGCCTGCTTGCCCCAAACCCCGCCGGGCGCTTCAAGGCTGGCGTCCACCAGATCGGCATCCACACGGATTTCATCGACGCCCATGCCGGCTCCGGTTGCCCGCGCCTGCAATTGAATTTCGCCACCGAGATAACGGCGCGCCGGAATGCCGAGCCGGTCGAAGGTCCGGGCACCGACCATCGCCGTCATTTCAAACGCCGTTGCAGGCTCGTCCGGCCCGGCGCGGAAGTTTTCGCTCCAGACGAAATGAACCGGTGTCTCCAGCAGGAGGCCATCGCTGATGGCCGTCAAACCGTCGGGATCTGCGTGCAGTTGCACGTCGCCACCGGTAAAGGCCCAGTCCGTCCCGGGCACGGTGCCAAACGCCCCCTCAACCCGGCCTTCGATATTGAACGGGATGTCTGCGGGATCGACATCGTCGAGCATCGGGCGGCGGAATTCGAATTCGACGACGGCCTGGCCATCGACAATGTCCGACGAGACGCCAAAATTCGACGTCAGAAACAGGGGCGGTTCGTCGATCAGAGCCAGGATATCGGCCGCCCGTCCCCGCGCCACGCCGGCAAATCGCGCCCGGGCCCCTTTCGGGTTGAGCCGCGGGATGTCGACGACACCGCGCGACAGTTCAATATTGCCAATACGGCCGCTCGTCATGGCGACCTCGAACGCATTGCCGCGCAATACCGCTCGGCCGCGACCATGATCGAGCACGGTCATTTCCGGGACATAGCGCACCACGGCGTCCTCGAAATCGAAGCTCAGCGTCAATCGGTCATCGGCCAGCGCGCCCGCAGCCACGGATTCCGCATCGATATCGAGTTCGAGTTGAGCATTGAAATAATGCCCGCCCAGAATGCTCTCGCGGATCCAGACCCGGGCGGTATCGGCCAGCAGGACCGGCCAGTAGGCCAGCACAGTCTCCGGCTGAACATCGCCTTCGATCGGACCGCTCAGGCGTAGATTTGGCAACCAGCGGCCATCGGCCACTTCCGACAATGAGGTCTCGCCGGACAGCCGGGCCTGGATCGGTCCGAGATCGACATCGAGCTGTTCCAGCTGGATATTTGCATCATTCAGATTAACAGAGCCGGCCAATTCGAGCGCGGTCCAGACCGGCGGGCGCTCAAATACGCCGCCAAGATCGATATGGCCGGGCCCGGCGGTCAGCTGATAGCGCCAGCGTGTCGGCAAGGATCCAACATAATCGGAGAGCTCGAACATGCGGCCGCTGAGCTGGGCGGTGAAAACATCGGAAACCAGGCTGGCCTCTGACAGGGTGAGCTCTGCGGCGTCGGGATCGAAATTCATCCGGACCCTGCCGCTATTGAAAGCGGTCGATTCGCCGTCGCGCAAGACATGACCGGCGCCGATATCGAGATTGATCGAGGCGCCGCGAATGCCCGATTCCCGGGTCGCATTGAGCAAGAGGTCAAGGCTGACCGGCGCATCGAGGATACGCAAAGCCGAAAGCGGTCCACTGCCCGGCGCCACCGCGGCGGGTGACAGGTCGGAGACGCGCGCTTCAAGCAAGAGGTTATTGAGCGCGGCCCCGGCCTGGATCCTGACCTCCAGCGGCGCAAAGCCGGACGGCGTCGCCAGCTGACCGGTCAATTCGGCGCGGATACGGCTATCATCCCGGTCGAGCACAACGCTTGCCTGATCGACGAGCCAGGCGATTCCGGTGATGGCATCAACGATCTGAACCGAGGCATTCTCGATATCGGCATGGCGCAACTGGCCCAGCGCGCCGCCGCGCTGCGCCGGATCCTGCAGCAGTTGGAACAATGAGGCGCTGTCATCGCCGCCCCGGGCGGGCAGCCGCGCCGTGGCAGAAACCCGCTCGACCCGGCCCAGCCCGACCCCGACAGCCCCGTCGGCGCGGCGGACAATGGAGATCGAGCCACCCGAAATGCTGACGGAAACCGGTTCGATCCGGCCGATCAGGAGGCTCTGGACGGCAAAACCGGCTTCGAGGCGCGGTGCCCGCGCAATGACCTCGCCATGGCTCTCAGCGACCGTGACGTCGCGCGCAAGGATCACCAGGGCACGGGTTTCCGGATCGAAGCGCGCTTCCAGGGCCCCGAGGGCAACCAATTCGCCCTCAAAGACCTGGGCGAGCATTTTTTGTGCATCCTCGCGCAGAAAATCCAGCTCGATCGGTCCATTCGACAATCGCACCAGCAGTGCGCCGACCGCGAAGATCGCCAAAGCCAGCAGGACGGCAACCGCCTCAAGCGTATAGATCACACACAGCCGGACGGTTTTTCGCAGCATCAAGCGACACCTCGCGCAGCGTCACGGCTGGACGCAGGCAGCAGGACGCGCACACTGGGACGCATTGAAAACGACCGTCCGAGCGGCGGCAGGAGGGGATAGATGAGCGATCTCAAGACAGGCGACCTGGCTCCACATTTCCGGTTGGCCACCGATGGCGGCGGCGAAGTCGATCTGGGCGAATTACTCGGCAAAACGATTGTTCTCTATTTTTACCCGAAGGACGACACCCCGGGCTGCACAACGCAAGCCATCGATTTCTCCAAGGCAAGCGGCGCCTTTGCCGAGGCCGGCGCGGTGATCATCGGCGTATCCAAGGATAGCGTAAAAAAACACGACAAATTCAAGGCCAAGCATGAATTAGCAGTCATGCTCGCTGCGGACGAGACCGGCGCGGTGATCGAGGCCTATGGATCCTGGGTACTGAAAAAACTCTATGGCCGCGAGTATATGGGGATTGATCGCTCGACTTTCCTGATCGGTCCCGGTGGCCGGCTCGTGCAAATCTGGCACAAGGTCAAAGTCAAAGGCCATGTCGATACGGTGCTGGCAGCGGTCGAAGCGAGTTCCAGATGACGCCGCAAGCGGCAGACCTGCGCGAGATGGCCCTGGCGGTGCTGCAAACCCCGGAACCGCGCGCCAAAGCCGCAGCAGCGCGCGCCGTGCACAACAGCCTGACGAACGGCAAGCTGTCCTGGCCCTCGCTCTGGCCGGACACCGCGCCGCCCGCAGCGCCAGCGCGGCCCGATCGGCCGCCACTGGTTGCTCCGGGACAGACGCCGCGGCGGCGCCTTGGTTCGGTGGAGGGCCGGATCGCCCTGCTTCACGCTGTCGCCCATATCGAATTCAACGCCATCGACCTCGCCTTCGACATGGCGGTGCGCTTTGGCGGCGACGCAGCGCTGGACGAGACTGATCGGGTCAACTTCCTCACCGACTGGATCAGGGTCGGCGATGACGAGGCACGGCATTTCGGGCTCATCGCCGACCGGCTGGAATCCCTGGGTGCCGGCTATGGCGATCTACCCGCCCATGATGGGCTCTGGGATGCGGCTCGCACGACCCAGCACGAGCTGGCGGCCAGGCTGGCGATTGCACCGCTGGTGCTCGAAGCGCGCGGTCTGGATGTCACGCCCGGCATGATCGACCGGTTGAATTCTGCCGGGGACACCATCAGTGCCGGGATTTTGAAAATAATCTATGCCGACGAAATCGGCCATGTCGCGACCGGGATGCGCTGGTTCAAACATGTCTGCGCCGTCGCGGGTGACGTGCCCGAAACGCGCTATCACAGCCTTGTACAGCAGTATTTTCACAGTGGTTTGAAGCCACCATTCAACACCGAGGCCCGAAACCGCGCCGGGTTTCCCGCGGAATATTACCTGCCAATGGCAGCGACCGGCGCACCACTTGCATAAACAGGAGTTGAAAACTGATGATCTTTTGTGTCACATGCCCGACTTGGGCACCGGGGCAAGCGGAAGTCTGGGCAAAGTAGCGCATGTTATCAAGACTCAAACTCGCTGTGTGGGGCACGGCTCAACGTTGGTTTCCGGACCGGCAAATCTACCATCGTAGCGATGGTCAGGTTCGCTATTTCGCGATTTCCACCGCTGTCCAGATCAGCGCGCTTCTGAGCGCGGCGGTTCTGGCTTGCTGGCTCTGCTATTCCACCGTTTCCGTTGCCTTTCACGGCCAGGCCCTTGCGGCCAAGGATGCCGAGATTGAGCGCGAACGCATCAATCTCAATCGCATGGTAGCCGAAGCCCAGGCCAGCGAAGCCACAGCCTATTCCTTTATGGAATCGCGCATGGAAGAGTTTGACCGCGCCGCCTATGAATTCCAGATGCGGCACGAAACACTCAGCCAACTGGTCGAATTCGCCGAACAATTGAGCGGCAATGAGATGGCGCCCTCACCGGCTCTCGCCGATGATCGCGTGCTGATGGCCGCGACGCCGGCTGACCCCACGCCCCGTATGGCTCGCGATCCGTTGATCAATGTTGCTGCGCTGTCGAATTCACCGGAAGACCAGATTTCCTATCTGATGGGCGAACAGGACAATGTCCTCGCCCAGGCCGAGGACGCAACCGAAGCGCGGCTGGAAAACCTGCGCGCCGTGCTGCGGCTCACCGGCCTGGATATCGATCATGTCGTCACCAGTGGCCAGACCGGCGAAGAACAGGGCGGACCCTATATCCCGATCAATGATGCACCGCTGTTTTCCGACGGTTGGGATCTGGAAGCCGATTTCTCCTCCCGTATCACGCGCGTTGCCGCGCGGATGCTCGAGGTTGAGGAGTTGGAACGTTTCATCGAAACCGGGCCGCTCGGCGTTCCCGTCGACGCCGCCTACCGCCGGACCAGCGCGTTCGGGGTGAGGCTTGACCCGTTCAACCGTCGCGCGACCCAACATCGTGGTATTGATTTTGCAGCCTACCGGCGTGCGCCCATCGTTGCGACGGGACCCGGCCGGGTCATTTACGCGGGTTGGCGTAGCGGTTATGGTCGGTGCGTCGAAATCGACCATGGCTACGGCTTCGTGACGCGTTATGGTCACATGAATGAAATCGCAGTGAGGCGTGGCGATACCGTCGAACGTGGACAACAGGTCGGGGGCATGGGGTCCACAGGACGCAGTACGGCTACGCACTTGCATTATGAAATCTGGTATGACGGGTCCGCGATAGATCCCGAACGCCTATTGAGGGCCGGACAATATGTTCAAGGGTAACAAAGACGTCTCACCATCCGATTCAATGTCACAGTCGACAATCCCGACCAAGAGGACTGCCATGAAATCCAGAGCCCCATCCATCCTCTCGGGTGATCTTGTACTGACCGGATCGATCGTTTCCGAAGGCGAAGTTCAACTCGACGGTTCCGTCGATGGCGATATTCGCGCCGGCTCGCTGATCATCGGCGAAGACGCCGTTGTCACCGGCGAAGTCTATGCCGAGACCGTCGTCATCCGCGGCAAGGTTTCCGGCAGCGTCCGCGCCCGCCAGGTGCAGCTGACCGCGACCGCCCGCATTGAAGGCGATATCGTCCACGCCGCACTGTCGGTCGAAAGCGGTGCGTTTTTCGACGGCAATTGCCGTCACTCCACGGACCCGCTCGCTGAAAAGACCGGGCCATCCGCATCATCAAGCGCTCCGAAGATGGATAATCGTCCACCGGCACCGCCAGCCAACAAGCCGGCCAGCGTGGATCAGCCACCACTGGCCGCGAACAAGTCCAGCCTCTGATCGGCCAGGACCAGACACAATAAAAAAAAGCCGGCGCGCCTTCTGGGCCGCCGGCTTTTTCTTGTCTGGGGCACAAGACTGGGACGCCTGCGCGCAATCAGGTTTCCGCGTCGTCGCCGCCAACCCGCGCGGCCAGGGCCGCCGCCATGAAGGCGTCGAGATCACCGTCAAGCACACCGCCCGTGTCGGAGGTTTCAACCCCGGTGCGCAGATCCTTCACCATCTGATAGGGCTGCAGCACATAGGAGCGGATCTGGTGGCCCCAGCCAATCTCGCTCTTGCTGTCGGCCAGCGCCTGGGCAGCGGCTTCGCGGCGTTGAAGCTCGATCTCATAGACCCGCGCCCGCAGCATGTCCCAGGCACGCGACCGGTTCTTGTGCTGGGAACGGTCATTCTGGCACTGGACCACCACCTGCTTCTCTTCACCGGGCATGTCATAGGTCAGGCGAACAGCGGAATCGGTCTTGTTGATGTGCTGACCGCCAGCGCCGGAGGCGCGATAGGTGTCGGTGCGCACCTTGGACTCATCGATATCGACTTCGATCGCGTCATCGATCTTCGGATAAACGCCAATCGAGGAGAAGCTGGTATGGCGCCGGGCGCTGGAGTCGAAGGGCGATATCCGCACCAGACGATGGACGCCGGTCTCGGTCTTCAGCCAGCCATAGGCATTCTCGCCCTGTACCAGTAGCGTCGTGGATTTCAGGCCCGCTTCCTCGCCGGCCTGTTCTTCCATGATCTCGACCTTATAGCCGTGCGCATTGGCCCAGCGTGCATACATGCGCGCCAGCATGGCGGCCCAGTCCTGGCTTTCCGTACCGCCGGCACCGGAATGGACTTCGACGAAGGCATCATTGCCGTCAGCCTCACCGGAGAGCAGCGTCTCCAGCTGGGCGCGGCGCATGCGCTCGGCGAGCTGGTTGAGGCCGGCGACGGCCTCCTCGACCATGTCCGCATCCTCTTCCATCTCGGCCAGCTCGATCATCTCGACGCTGTCGGAGAGCTCACGCTCGGCCTCGACCACCGTATTGATGGCGCCCTCCAGCCGGGTGCGTTCACGCATCAGCTCCTGGGCCTTGGCCGGGTTATTCCAGAAATCAGGGTGTTCGGAACGCGCGTTCAGCTCGTCCAGTCTTTTTTGGGCCGTATCCCAGTCAAAGACGCCTCCTCAGCAGGCCTACGGCCTGCTGGATTTCATCGGACAGGTTCTGGATGTCTGCACGCATCGGGCAAAGGCCTTCCTGGATCAACCGGGTCAACTCTGGAGATAAAGGGCGTGGCCCGGTCCGACAAGCCGGGCTGTGCAGACCGTCCGGCGCGGACGCCTAGTAGAGCCCGCCCAGATCGTCTTCCTCGTCATCCTCGCCCGGTCCGTCCTCGGTTTCAGCGCCCAGCTGCGACATCGGATCTTCACTGACCGAATTGCGCGCAAAGCTGAGACCGCTTTCGTCTTCACGGGAATGACGCGACGGCTCCGTGCCGGGCCGGAAAGCTTCCAGGATCACGCTCGACTGCCCGAGAATGCCCGGTTCGCCCGTCGTGCGATCAATCGGCACCAGACGCACGCCCGGCGGCACCCGGAAAGGCGCGACCGGGTAATTCTCGAGTGCCTCGGCGAGAAAATCGCGCACGATCGGCGCGGCGACGCGGCCACCGGCTTCGCCTGAGCCCAGCTGATAGGGCGTATCGAAACCGATATAGGCACCGACGACGAGGTCGGGCCCGAAGCCGACAAACCAGGCATCGCGGAAATCATTCGTCGTGCCGGTCTTGCCGCCCAAGGGCCGGCCAAGCGAACGCAGCGCGGTCCCCGTGCCGCGCTGAACGGCACCTTCGAGCATGTGCACGACCTGATAGGCGGTCACCGGCGAGACGACTTCAATACCGGTTTCCGGGAAGACCGGCTCGGTCAGATCCGATTGCCAGTCGGGCGTATCGCAGGTTTCGCAATCGAGTTGCTCGTGCGCGTAAATCGTCGCGCCAAAACGGTCCTGCACGCGATCGAGCAGGGTCGGTTCGACGCGGCGTCCGCCATTGACCAGGGTCGAATAGGCCGAAACCAGCCGATACAGCGTGGTTTCACCGGAGCCCAGCGCCATCGCCAATACCGGCTCCAGCTCGTCATAAATGCCAAAGCGCACGCCATAATCGACGATTGGCGCCATACCCATTTCCTGAGCGAGGCGCACCGTCATGACATTGCGGGACAATTCCAGACCCAGGCGCAGGGTCGACATGCCGTAATAGCGCTCGGAATAATTCTGCGGCATGTAAAAACGCTCTTCCGGACCGCCGGAGGCGACGAAGGGCGCATCAAGGATCAGACTGGCCGGCGTATAGCCATTATCCAGCGCTGCCGCATAGACGAAGGGTTTGAAGGATGAGCCCGGCTGACGGCGCGCCTGAGTGGCGCGATTGAACTGGCTCATCTGGAAGCTATAGCCGCCGACCATGGCCAGGACACGGCCGGTATGCGGGTCCATGGCGAGAATGCCGCCATTGATCGCCGGCACCTGGCGCAGTCCATATTCGCCATCGGTGTCAGGGAGAGCCTCGGCAATGATCACATCGCCGGCGCTGAGCACGGCGCTGGCGCGGCTGATTGACGGCCCGACTTCACCATCGCCGAGGGCTTCGCGGGCCCAGCTGAGTTCGGAGAGCGCAATACGTCCCTCCTCGCCATTGAGAAAGCCGATGCGGGCCTCACCATCATCGCTCGCCAGCACGACGGCCGGGATCCAGCCCTCATCCATATCACGCGAGATCTCGACTTCGGCGAGACGGTCACCCCATCCTTCGCCGATCTCGATCTGCGCCAGCGGGCCATGATAGCCATGCCGCCGGTCATAGACTTCAAGCCCATCGCGCAAGGCGCGGCGGGCCGCAAGCTGCAGGGTCGTATCCAGCGTGGTGCGGATCGACAGCCCGCCATTGTAAAGTTCTTCATCGCCATACATCGAGAAAACTTCGCGCCGTACATTCTCGACAAAATACTCCGCCGCCGTATAGGTCGCGCCTGACAGCCGATCGACCGTTGTCATCGGCCGGGCTGCGGCCTCGCTCGCTTCGTCTTCGGTGACATAGCCATTGGCGGCCATGCGCGAGAGCACCCAATTGCGGCGGTTGACCGCGGCTTCCGGATGGCGTTCGGGATGGAAAAGCGCCGGTCCATTGACGACGGCGGCGAGGTAGGCGGTTTCCTCGATCGACAATTCATCAATCGACTTGCCGAAATAATTCAACGCCGCAGCGGCAATCCCGTAGGAGCGGCGGCCGAAATAGATTTCATTGAGATAGAGTTCGAGGATTTGGTCCTTGGTGAAGGCGCGCTCAATCCGGCGCGTCAGCACCATCTCCTGCACCTTGCGCTCGAGGCGTTGCTCACTGGAAAGCAGGAAATTCTTCGCGACCTGCTGGGTGATGGTCGAGGCGCCCTCGAGATTCTCGCCGCGCATCACATGACCGACATTCGCCAGCATCGCGCGCAGAATGCCTCGGAAGTCGAGCCCGCCATGATCGTAGAAATTCTTGTCCTCGGCCGAGATGAAGGCGTGGACGACATTCTGCGGAATATTGTCGATCGGCACAAAGACCCGGTGCTCGCGGGCATATTCGGCGATCAGCAGACCATCGCCCGCATGGACCCGGCTCATGATCGCCGGCTCATATTCGGCCAATTGCTGGTAATCCGGGAGGTCATCGGTGACGCGCACGACGTAGATCGCCACGGCGATGAAGCCGACTACCGCCAGCACCACAGCCACAATCCCGCCCCACAGGGCAGCACGCATCACATTACGTAAGGTAAAAATTTTCATGACGCCCTCTGAACCGTCGCCCCAACGGTCCGAATTTCAAACCACGACACCGCGGCGGCATTATGGCCACCCAGCGCCCGGGTACAAACCGTTTCAGCGGGCAGGCAATTCACGTGCCGGATCTTCTTGCAGTGGACTGATATCACCGCGCTGCGCGAAATACGCGTCAATCCCGGTCAGGACAGCCGCCATCTGGCGGCGACGCGCGGTCGCCGAAGTCAGATTGGCCTCGTCATTGCGATTGGTCATGAACCCCATTTCGAGCAATACCGCCGGCACACGCGAATCGAGCAGCACGAACAGATTCGCCTGCCGATGCGGATTCTGCAGCAGGGGCCCCGCCGTCGCGAGGTGCTCGAGCAAAACCTCGGCGAAGGCCGTCGACTGATTGCGTTTCTCGCGCAATTCCAGCTCGACCAGAATATTATTGACGTCCACCTGGTCGGTCGGTCCCGGACCCTGATTGGCCCGCTGGCGCGCGCGGCTCTCGGCCCGGTCATTGAGCGTATAGACCGCTGTACCGTGAACGGCGCGATCGGACGAGGAATCGGCGTGGATCGACAGGAAGAGATCGGCGCGCTGCTCGACCATCACCCCGACACGATTTTCCCAGGACGGGTAGACATCGCGATCACGCGTCATGAAGACTTCATAGCGTCCGGTCGCCTCAAGCTGGCGCCGAAGCTCCCGCGCGGCCTCGAGTGCCACATCGCTTTCACGCGTGCCGCCCGGGCTGAGTGAGCCCGGATCGCGGCCGCCATGGCCGGCATCAATCACCAGCACACGCCGGGCCCGCGATGGCGGCGGCGTATAGACGGCCTCGACGCGCTCGGCGATCAGGGATTCGATTCCGCCCGTGCGGACAAATCCGGACGTGGCAGCGAAACTGCCGGGATTGGCCGGGGCCAGGTCGATAACGAGCCGATAATTTCCCCCGGCGCTCGGCGGATCCAAGACGAATTGGGACGCGATGACAGCCGGATCATCCAGTTCAAACACGACGCGCGAGCTTGTGGTGGAGTTGTTGAAGAAGCGAAAATTGCCAACCAGCCCGGCTCCCAGGCCCTCGCCGGTTTCCAGCCCGCGCACAGCCCAGTCGGAGGCGGGCATATCCACAACCAGCCGGTCAGTGGGCCCCTCCAGCGTGAAGGCGCGAAAATCGGCTGCATCGGAGGTTTCGATCACGATCCGGGTTCGCCCGTCCTCGACGCCAAATCGCACATCGCGGACCTGTGAATCCGCCAGCGCACCCGCACTGAGGAGTACACAACCGAGAATTGCCCAAATAAGCCGTTGAACTTGCATCACCACACCATCGCACATACCGTGATTCTGTACACGGCTTTTCATGTACTCTAACCGGCGGAGCTTGACGTTTCGTTGATGGAATCACGTATTTCCAGCTTTATTTTGCGACCGCCACAAAGGCTTTCCTTAGCGTTCCGAATGTTGCATGTTGCAATCGCCTTGGCAGACGTTCGACTCCAAACGGAGTTGCGATACCTTTCCAGGCGCGAAGAGGCTGCGTCCGATCCGGATGTGCCGACACGCTCTTCTTTAGCCGCGGGACAGATTTCTGATTACCCGTGGCCCCGACCGCCGCGCCCTCGCCCGCATGGACATCCATGGCCCGGGCGCGTTTTTGAAAACAGCCGACACGTGAGGCTAGCCTGATGCTGATATCTTTGCTGACAGGCCCAAGCTCACCCATCGCGCCCCCGCCGCTCCTGATATCTGCGCCCTTCCTTCCGGAAGCCCGCGGTCAGGATGTGCGCGCAGGAGACACCCTTTATGTCAAAGAAAATGTTGATCGATGCAGGTCACCCGGAAGAGACCCGCGTCGTTGTCGTCGATGGAACCAAAGTTGAAGATTTCGACTTTGAATCCGCGGCCCGCCGGCCGATTCGCGGCAATATCTATCTCGCGAAAGTCACGCGTGTAGAGCCCTCGCTTCAGGCAGCGTTCGTCGAATATGGCGGCAATCGCCATGGATTCCTCGCCTTTAACGAAATCCATCCTGATTATTATCAGATCCCCTATGAGGATCGCGCTGCCCTCGCCGCCGAGGAAGCCAGCGCCGCTGATTCCGAGGCAGACGACGAACCGGAAGCTGTCAGCGACGCCGAAACCGTCGAGACGGACGAATCGGGCGAGCCCGTCGAATCCGCCGAGAGCTTCGGCGATGACAGCGATGATGATGACGATATTGCTGAAGAAAAGGCCGCCCGCCGCAGCCGGCAGCTCTATCGCAAATACAAGATCCAGGAAGTCGTCAAACGGCGCCAGATCCTGCTCGTTCAGGTCGCCAAGGAAGAACGCGGGAATAAGGGCGCAGCCCTGACAACCTATCTCTCCCTGGCTGGCCGCTATTGCGTCCTGATGCCGAACACCCCGCGTGGCGGTGGCATTTCGCGCAAGATCGCCAATGTGACCGATCGCAAGCGCCTGAAATCCGTCGTCAGCGAACTCGACCTGCCCAAGGGCATTGGCCTCATCATCCGCACGGCTGGTGCTTCGCGGACCAAGATCGAAATTCGCCGCGATGCTGATTACTTGCTGCGCCTGTGGGAAAATATCCGTGAGCTGACGTTGAAATCCGTCGCACCGGCGCTGATCTATGAGGAAGGCAATCTCGTCAAACGCGCGATTCGCGACCTCTATGACAAGGATATCGACGGCGTGCTGGTCGAAGGCGAGGCAGCCTATAAGGAAGCCAAGGCCTTCATGCGCATGCTGATGCCGAGCCATGCCAAGAAGGTTCAGCACTATAACGAGATCGTGCCGCTCTTCCTGCAGCATCAGGTCGAGACCCAGCTCGAGGCGATTTATTCGCCGATCGCGCCGCTGAAATCCGGTGGCTATATCGTTATCAACCCGACCGAAGCGCTGGTCTCCATCGACGTCAATTCCGGCCGCTCCACCCGCGAACGCAATATCGAAACAACTGCGGTCAAGACCAATATCGAAGCCGCCCATGAAGCCACGCGCCAGATGCGCTTGCGCGATCTGGCCGGGCTGATCGTGATCGACTTCATCGATATGGATGAGTCGAAGAATGTCCGGGCCGTTGAGAAAGTGATGAAGGACGCGCTCAAACGCGACCGGGCTCGCTTGCAAATGGGCCGTATTTCACAATTCGGTCTGATGGAAATTTCCCGTCAACGTCGCCGCACCAGCCTGATCGAAGGCTCCACCGAACCTTGCCCACACTGCAAGGGAAGCGGCTATATCCGCTCGGTCGAATCGAGCGCCTTGGTGGCGCTGCGCGGACTTGAGAAAGAGGGCATGCGCGGCCGGGCCAAACGGGTCCGTATCTCGCTGCCGACCGCGATCGCCATCTACATGCTCAATGAGAAGCGCGATCACCTTCTCGCCATTGAAGAACGTTTCCAGATGAATATCTCGGTCGCGTCCGATGATGAGATCGTCGCACCGGAACACGTCATCGAGGCCGTCGAACTGCGCGCGCCTGGAGAAGAATTCGTCATTCCGCGTCAGACCGTGATTGCTGATGCCGACGACATCGCTGACGAACTCGTGATGGACGAAGAAGATGACGAGCAGGACGTCGTTGAAAGCGAAAGCCCGGACCAGGGTCGTTCCCGCTCTCGCGGCAATCGCGAGGCCGCACCGGCCCAGTCCGCCGAAGGCGAAACCGCCGAGGACGGCACGCGCCGCCGACGCCGTCGCCGGCGCCGCAAGGGCTCATCCGAAGACGGTTCCGAAAACGTCGCCTCCAACGCCGAAAACAGTGAGACCGGTGAGACCGTCACAGCCGAGGACGCCAGCGGCGACGATGCATCCGAGAGCAGTGTGCCGGCACCGGGTACGCCAACGGCCGAGGATGGCGATTCACCACGCCGCCGCCGCCGTCGGGGTCGTCGGGGCGGGCGGTCGCGCCGTCGGACCGAAGGACAGGGCGGTGAAGATCAGGGTAATGGGGAACAGGGCGAGGACACGCAGACCAGCGAGTCCGGCGATTCCGCCCCCGTCACCGCGACCGCTGATGACGGCGCGCCCGTCCTGGACGCTCCGGAAACTGCCAGTGCTGAAAAGCCGGTCCGCAAACGCGCACCTCGCCGTCGCAAGACTGCGGATGCCGACACAGCACCGGACAGCGCGCCCGAAGCTGCCGCAAGCGCTGCGGTCGCCGAAACCGCGGCCGAAGCTCCAGCAGCGGATGCCGATGAGGCGCCCAAACGCCGCACACGCCGCCCACGCAAGACCGCCGAGACGGCTGCTCCTGAGGCAGACGCCGCGGCCGCACCGGCTGAGGTCAAAAAGCCAAAACCCCGCACGCGCCGCAAAAAGGCCGAAGTCGAGGCCGAAACTGCGCCATTAACACCGGCCACCGAAACGGCGCCTGCCGCGACGGAAAAGCCGGCGCCAAAGCGTAAACGGGCCACGACCGCAAAACCTGCGGCAGAACCGGCTCCCGCTGCCGAACCGGCGGCGGAGGCTGCGGTCGACAAGGCCGACGACCAGCCCGCCAAACCAGCCAAGCGCGGCTGGTGGAACCGGACTGGGTTGTTCGGCAAATAATACGGCAGGCAGGCCGGGCGTATTGATCGCCCGGCCTGCCTGGCCATATCATTGAATTCTGTACCGATACGTGCAGGGTTATCCGAAGCGGGGGCTTGGGAGTGGAAGCTGAATGCGAGCTCTGAAATCCATCGTTACGGCCTGCCTGGCATCCGTAGCCCTGATTGCGCCGGTCTCGGCCCAATCGCTGATCCGCGATACCGAGATCGAGCACATGCTGCGCGATTACGCCGACCCCCTGCTCAATGCTGCGGGTCTGACGTCATCCAATGTCCACCTCTACATCATCGCCGATCCGTCGATTAATGCCTTCGTGACTGGTGGCCAGAATATTTTCCTCCACACCGGCATCATCATCGAAGCCGAAACCCCCAATCAGCTCAAGGGCGTGATCGCCCACGAAACCGGCCATATCGCCGGCGCGCATCTGGCACGGGTCGGAGACGGGGTCAGCGCGGCGCAGGTGCCGATGTTCATCTCGCTCGGGTTGGGCCTGCTGGCGGCCTTTGCCGGTGAAGGCGGCGCAGCCGGCGCGCTGATGGCCTCGAGCCAGCAGTTTGGTGCCCTCTCCTTCATGACTTATAGCCGCGCGCAGGAAGCATCTGCCGACCAGGCAGCACTGCAATATCTGGAGACCAGCGGCCAATCATCCGAAGGCCTGGTCGAGTTCTTCGAACGCTTCCGCTATCAGGAAGTGATGTCGAATGCGCGCCGCTTTCCCTATTTTCGTTCCCACCCCCTCTCCTCGGAACGCATCTCCATTCTGCGCAATAATGCCGATGCTGCGGAACACGCAAATGTCGACGATACGCCGGAAGAAATCGCCGAACTGCGCCGGCTTCAGGGCAAGATTTACGGCTTCCTGACCGAACCGGAATTCGTGCTGTATCGCTATCCACGCACCGATCAGACCCTGCCGGCGCGCTATGCCCGCGCGGTCGCCTATTTCCGCGTCGCGCGGCTGGAGGAAGCCCGGGTTGAAATCGAGAGCCTGATCGCCGAAGAGCCCGACAATCCCTATTTCCAGGAGCTCTACGGGCAGATGTTGTTCGAGACCGGACATATCCGGGAATCCATTCCCTATCATGCCCGTTCCGTTGAACTTGAGCCCTCCGCGCCACTCCTGCGGTTGAATTTGGCGATCTCAATGATTGCCGCCGATGATGACAGCCTGCTCGAAGCGGCCGAGGCCAATCTCCAGGTCGCCCTCGATATCGAGCCGGACAATGCTTTCGCCTGGTACCAGCTCTCAATTGTGCATGAACGCGAGGGCGATACCGCGCTGGCGCAGCTGGCCGTGGCCGAACAGGCCTTTGCAACCGGCAATGCCGACCGGGCGATGATGTTCGCCGGACGCGCACGTGCTTCGCTGGAACAGGGCACGCCCGCCTGGATGCGGGCCACGGAGATCGAGACGATCAGCGCCCCGCTCGCCGCCGATCAACGCCGCCAGCGGCGCGCCAATCTGCGCTAGGCAATGGACACAAGCGGACAGGCCGACGAGGCGAAGGCCACACCGTCGCTGAGCTTGGCAGCGGTCGAGGGCCTGGCAGAAATAGCGCCGGCAGACTGGGATGGCATCGCCAATCCCGCCGGCACTGAATACGACCCCTTCCTGAGCTGGAATTTCCTGCAAGCGCTTGAGCAAAGCGGCTGCGTTGGCGCGGAGACCGGCTGGGCACCGCACCATCTACTGGCGCGCGATGCCAGCGGCGTGCTCAAGGGGGCCCTGCCCCTCTATCTCAAATTCCACAGCCAGGGCGAATATGTTTTCGATCATGGCTGGGCCGAGAGTTTCGAGCGAGCCGGCGGGCGCTATTATCCCAAACTCCTGACCGCAATTCCCTTCACACCCGTGACCGGACGCCGCATTCTGGCGGCAGACCCGCCGACCCGCCACGCCCTGGTAGCCGGCATGATCGAGGCCGGGCGCCAATGGGGCGTGTCGAGCTGGCATGTGACGTTCCCAACGCCGGGAGACTGGTCCGAACTGGGCGAAGCCGGGCTGCTGCAGCGCATCGACCGGCAATTTGTCTGGTCCAATCGCGGCTATGCCAGTTATGACGAATTTCTCGGTGATCTATCCTCACGCAAACGCAAGGCCCTGCGCAAGGAACGCGCCTCGGCCCAGGCGGGGCTGGAAATCGAGCACCTCACCGGCGGCGACCTTCGGACCGAACACTGGGACGTCTTCTTCGCTTGCTATCAGGACACGGGCGCTCGCAAATGGGGCCGCCCCTATCTCAACCGCGAATTCTTCGAACTGATCCACCAGCGCATGGCCGATCAGGTCTTGCTCGTGCTCGCGAAGAAGGATGGGCGCTATATCGCCGCCGCGCTCAATTTCATCGGCTCAGGCGCCCTGTATGGCCGCTATTGGGGCTTGCTTGACGATCATCCGTATCTGCATTTCGAGCTCTGCTATCATCAGGCGATCGATGCCGCGATCCGGCTGGGGCTCGACCGCGTTGAAGCAGGTGCCCAGGGCGAGCACAAGCTGGCGCGCGGCTACCGCCCGCAACCAGTCTATTCGGCTCACTGGATCGCCCATGAAGGCTTTCGCGCCGCCGTCGCCGACTATCTGAAGCGTGAGCGCCCGACCATGCTGGCGGATATCGCCTTGATGGACGAGGAAAGCCCGTATAAAATCTCTGATTGATGACCCACTCGAATACACCTCTACTGGCCCACTCGCATGGCCACGCCATCATCGCGGTCAATGCGCTGCGAGCCGCCGGCATCCCAGCGACGATCGCCGACAGCCATATGCAGGGTCTCTATCCGGGCATGGACGAGGGTTTTCTCAAACCCCGTATTCTTGTGCCGCCGACCTGCGAGGCCGAGGCGCGTACCATCATCGCGCAGGCACAGGCCGCCGAGACCACCACGCTCTACCCCTGCCCGGTCTGCGGCGGTGAGACCGTCGCAAGGGAAAGGCCTGCCGTGTCAATGATCCAGATGGTGCTGTCGGCACTCTTCTCCGGGCATGGCAAGCCCGCACGCTTTTGCGGTGATTGCGGTCGATACAGCGACTTGGCCGACCCCGAGCCCTTCACTGCCGAGGAATTGGGTTATCCCCCGATCCGCTGACCCCGCATCGCGATTTCTGTCCCCACTCTGATAGCGCCATGGCCAGTCATACCCTGCCGCGCTTCTCAGGAAGCAGCTCGTCCGATCACGCTGCTGGATCATCCGCGCCCGAAATTCTACACTCCGCCTGCAAACTCGGAGACACGCCATGAGCCTGACCGGCAGCTATGACCCGGACAATATCTTCGCCAGGATCCTGCGCGGCGAATTGCCTTGTGTGAAGGTCTATGAGGACGACACCGTCCTCTGCTTCATGGATATTTTCCCGCAGGCACCGGGCCATGTGCTGGTGGTGCCGAAGGAAGCTGCGCGCAATGCGCTGGAGATGAGTGATGATGCCCTCGCGGCGGCAATGCTGCGGGTCAAGCGGATCGGCAATGCCGTCAAGGCCGCGCTGGCGCCTGACGGGATCATGATCGCCCAGCTCAATGGCGCCCCGGCCGGCCAAACCGTCTTCCACGTCCATTTCCACATCATCCCGCGCAGCGATGGCGCACAGCTGGGCATGCATGCCGGCGGCAAGGCCGATATGGACGAGCTGACGGCCCAGGCAAAGAAAATCGCCTCTTTCCTCGACTAGGCGTCAGCCTGCTCGCGTATCGCCGCCAGGAATGCCTCGCCGAGATCGGCCAGCTTCTTGGGGCCGACACCATTGACCGCTGCCATCTGCTCGAGGTTCTCGGGGCGGAGATGGCACATATCGATCAGGGTCGCGTCGGAGAAGATGACATAGGCGGGGAGATTGCGCTCGGCCGCGAGTTCGCGGCGCAAACCCTTGAGTGCAGACAGCAATCCCGCATCGACATCGGCCTCCGCGGCAAGGCTGGCGGCGCTGCGTCGCGGTTTCTTCTCGCCCTTGCCCGGGATGATTTCGCGTAGCTCGAATGTCTCGCGTCCCTTGAGCACGGCCTCACCGCGCGGCGTCAGTTTGAGACCACCATACTGGTCGATATCGACCACCAGATAACCGCCTGCCACCGCCTGGCGGATCAGACCCTGCCAGAAGGGTTTCGGCCGACCCTTGCCAATACCATAGGTCGGCAAAGCGTCATGACCGCGGGCGCGGATCTTGTCGGTATCGCCGCCTCTGAGCACATCAATGATATGGCCGGCACCAAACACCTGACCGGTGCGCAGGATAGCGGAGAACAGCATTTGCGCTTCGCGCGTGCCGTCGAGCAGCACGGGCGGATCAAGGCAGATATCGCAATTGCCGCAAGCTTTCGAACCCGGCTCGCCGAAATAGGACAGCAGCGTGATGCGGCGGCACTGGGTCGCCTCGCAATAGGACAAGAGCGCATCAAGGCGCTGATGCTCACGCCGTTTATGTGCGTCATCCTCGCCATCCCCATCGATGAAACGCCGGCGCAGGCTGGCATCGCCGAGACCATAGAGCATCATCGCATCGGCCGGCGCACCATCGCGGCCCGCACGGCCGATTTCCTGGTAATAGGCTTCCATCGAGCCTGGCATGTTGAGATGGAAGACATAGCGGATATCGGGCTTGTCGATTCCCATGCCGAACGCGATCGTCGCGACCATGATCACGGCCGCCTCGGCCATGAATATCTCCTGGTTCTCGCGCCGCATCTCCGGCGACATGCCCGCATGATAGGACAGGGCGCGATAGCCCTCGGCCTTCAGCATGGCAGCGACCTCTTCGGTCAGCTTGCGCGACAGGCAATAGACGATACCGGACTGTGTCCGGCGCTCGGTCAGAAAACCGAGCACTTGCGGTTTCCACTGCGTCTTCGGCAATACGGCGAGGTTGAGATTGGGACGGTCGAAGCCGCGCACCACCGTGTCGCCCTCGCCGCCAAACAGTTTCTCGGCGATATCGGTCCGCGTGGCACCGTCCGCGGTGGCCGTGAAGGCGGCGAGCGTCGCGTTGGGAAAATGGTGTTTGAGCTGGGAAAGTTGCTCGTATTCCGGCCTGAAACTCGCGCCCCATTTGGAAATACAATGCGCCTCATCAACCACGAACAGGCCAGGCTCGACCGGTTTGAGCGCATCGAGCATGCGCCCCGTCATCAGCCGCTCCGGCGAGAGATAGAGAAGTTTCGCCTCGCCGGACTGGAAGGCCCGCCAGGCCGCCACATTATCCTCACGGCTGCGCCCGGAATGGATCGCCGCCGCCGTGACGCCATTCGCCGCCAGCCCGGCAATCTGGTCATCCATCAGCGCCACCAGCGGCGAAACAATGATTGTAGGCCGCTCCAACATCAAAGCCGGCACCTGATAGCACAGCGATTTCCCCGCCCCGGTCGGCATCACGCACAGCGTATGCGTTCCCGCCAGCAAGCGCTCGACGATAGGAAGCTGGCCCGGCCGGAATTCAGGAAAACCGAACACGGATTTGAGGATGGATTGCGGGGATGGGGTCATGGGGTTAGAGATTTTTCCGGAAGGAGACTCAGACCGCAAGACAGTATCGCGCGCGGCACCCAGCGGCCATCACCGCACTTCCCTCGAGTGCAGCACACGCAGAATAATGATGCGGCCAGCGCTCAACTCATAGCGCAATTGATACCACCCGATCAGGAGGCGTCGAACGTCACGCCCACCAAATCCGTCCAACCTCGTGCCGATCCGCGGCAGCGCCTGAAGCCGCGCCTCGCTTCCGACGATCTCCCGCACAGCCTCGTCAGCAGCGCGCAAATTGGCCGAAGCCAAGAACTGGTGAAGGCGTTCCAAATCAGCCAACGCCGACCCTGTCCAGACCAGTCTCACGGTTTGGGCACTGGAAGCGGAGCATCCGTCCCCAGGCTTTTGGCCCAGGCCTCGACCCTGTCGTGCTCAATGATCTCGCCGGCATCGACGTCAACCAAGCCCTCGCGCGTCATCCGGTCCCACTCATCTTCCTGACTGATCCAATCGGAAAGGGCCTGTTTGACGATCCACCCCTTGGAGCGCTCCTGACGTTGTGCGTATTCATCGAGGCGCCTGGCCAGGTCTTCCGGCAGATGCGCCGTCACAACGCGGGTGGATTTCTCGGTCATGTCCGCTCCTGCGATTAACTTCCAATAAATGTGAATATATCGCCCTCACCGCGCTCGGCCAAACAAAAACGGCGCCCCATCGGAGCGCCGCCTTCTATGCCGTCCTGACGAGGCAAACCCTCACATGTGCGGACTCCACATGAACATCCAGGCTCCGAATATGCCGATCGCTGTCACTGCGGTGCCGAGCAGCATGACACCGCTCATCATCCATTTGACACCGGCTTTCCGGCTGTCGCAGGCGCGCATATAGAGCTCCAGAACCGCGAGCGGCAGGAGATAACAGAGGAAGGAGATTGAGATATCGAAGGGGCCGTCAAGATTATCGCCAACCCCGACAGGGCCCTGCATCACGATGATCCAGGCCATGAAACCGAGCCGGTAGAACCAGACGGCATTGACGAGAATATACAGGCGCATGGCCCAACGGCGATGGCTGTCGATCTGCCGCTTCACCGCGTAATTGAGTGCGATGGCTGAAGCGACGAGGATCAATATCCCGTCGATACTCAGGCCGATGGAGCCAATTTCGCTCAGACGGGCGCCACGGCCCCAGACCATCCACAATCCGCCGACGGCCATGAAAACCGAGATGATCATGAAGATGCGGCCATTCCAGCGGTGCAATACCGGCACATGCCGCCGTATCGCCGGGATGAGTTGAAAACTGCCGCCCACTGTCACGACCATAGCCAGCAGCACATGGGAGACGAACATGAAATTGCCGAACGCGTCGCCGGCAGAGAAGCCCATGATCAGGCCAGTATCATCCCAGGCGGCGTATTCGCCCGCGGCAGTCGTCAATCCGTAGGCAATGGCGATATAGGCCACAAACAGCCACTGGCCGGTCAGCGCGACCAAGAACCAGAGAATACCTGACGATTTCAATGCCGCTTGCGCTGCCCGGGGCTGCGGCGCAAGCGGCGTTCCTGTGTCACTCATACGCGTGTTTCCTCGAATATGGCGCTCGGCGACGGCCGGGCGGCGGCTACATGTCCATCACGCCCCCAGCCTTGCCGCTTTGCCGCCACAGCGTCCCGCCGATTTGGAAATCGACCGGTATTTCTCGCGGCAAGGTCAGCAAATGCCTTGATTGGCGCGGCCAGCCGGTGTCAATTTTGCAGGGGGACGTGTTTACGAGGACTGCGCATGGCCGAATTCACTCTGACATTGCAGGTGCTGGTGCTGGCGCTGGCGGCAATCTGGATCGCCCTCGCCCTGCAGCGTAGCGAGCGGACGACGCTCGACTGGGCCTGGACATTTCTCTGCATTTCGGTCGGGGCCATGGCCCTGCGCGGGTTGATCGGACCGGCAAGCGGACCTGTCGATTCCATGCTGTCGGTGTTTTCGGCCGGCGGATGCGGTGCGGCCTGGCTCGTGTCGCGCGCCGTATTCCGGCCAGTGGATGCCATCCGTTGGCCGCATATTCTTCTGGTTTCCATCATCATACTGCCCTCCCTCGCCGACCGCCTCCTCGTGGGCGGCAATAGCGTCGCTTTGCTCGGCGATGCCGGTTTGCACACGCTGCGCGAAAGCCTGGGCAGCGCGCAAACCCTGACCAGCTCCACGGTGCTGGTTTTGGCCTTCTGGGAGGCCATGAACGGTTGGCAGTCAGACCAGAAGCTGCGCGAACGCAATCTGCGGATCGCCTATGCCAGCGTCTATCTGCTTTGCCTCGGGGCCAGCCTGTTGTGGGCCCGCAATATTGAAGGGCCGATCGCCGAACTGATCCCCTTCGCGGCGGCCCTGACCATCCTTGTGCTTGGAGGCGTGACCATCAGTTACCGGCGCAGATTCCCATTGCCGGTTCCGGTCTCCGTCTGGCCCCCTCGCACAGCGAGACCGCCACGGCCACAGCCGACCGACGAAGAGATCGCGCTCGGCCGGGCCATCGAGCGAACACTGCGCGATGACCGCATCTATCTGGATCCTGAATTGAAGGTCGCCGAGATGGCCAAGCGGCTGCGCGAACCGGAATACCGGATCAGTCGCGCCATCACCGGCACCCTCGGGCGAACCAATTTCAATCAACTGGTCAATGGCTACCGCATTGCCCACGCCGCCCGACTCCTCGCGCGACAGGACCGGATCGACCAGCCGATTCTCGACATCGCACTCGAGAGCGGTTTTGCTTCGCTCGGCCCGTTCAATCGGGCCTTCAAGGACAGCCAGAACATGACACCGCGCGAATACCGCCGGACCGCGGCGCACGGATCCGACCTCGCCCCGGGCAATGCGATCAAACTCGGCTGACTGCCGGTCTTCAGCCCTGTTGAGGTTGAGATTTTTCACCATCGCCAAACGAAAAACGGCGCTCCATTGGAGCGCCGTTTCCCTATTCTATTAGGCGAAAGCTGAAGCCTAGACTTCGACCTTCTTGCCCTTTTTCCCGGCTTTCGCATTGCGTGGCAGCAAGCGGTCGCCCGGAGTGATGTGGAAGTCGAGGCGGGTATCATCGGCCGGATCGGTATCGACCTTGACCAGCCCACCCTTGGCGAGTTCACCGAACAGGATCTCGTCGGCCAGTGGCTTCTTGATATGCTCCTGGATGACCCGGCCCAGTGGCCGGGCACCGAAGCGGCTGTCATAGCCACGCTCGGCGAGCCAGGCCGTGGCATCCGGGGTCAGTTCAAAGGTCACGCCGCGATCGGTGAGCTGGGCTTCCAGCTGCAGCACGAATTTCTCGACGACACGGCTGATCGATTCCGGCCCGAGCGGCGCGAAAGGAATGATCGCGTCGAGACGGTTGCGGAATTCCGGCGTAAACAGGCGCTCGACGGCCTTGTCGGCCTCGTCATCCTTCTTGCCACGCCCAAAGCCGATCGCTTCCTTGGCGGCATCGGCGGCGCCCGCATTGGTTGTCATCACCAGGATGACATTGCGGAAATCGACTTTCTTGCCATTGCTGTCAGTCAGCGTGCCATTATCCATCACCTGCAGCAGAATGTTGAACAGGTCCGGATGGGCTTTCTCGATTTCGTCGAGCAGCAGCACGCAATGCGGATGCTGGTCGACGCCGTCGGTCAGCATGCCGCCCTGGTCGAAACCGACATAGCCCGGAGGCGCGCCGATCAGACGTGATACGGCATGGCGCTCCATGTATTCCGACATGTCGAAACGCAGCAGCTCGACGCCGAGGATATCGGCCAGCTGTTTGGTCACTTCGGTCTTGCCGACGCCGGTCGGACCGGAGAAGAGGTAGGAGCCGATTGGCTTGTTCGGCTCACGCAGTCCAGCGCGGGACAATTTGATCGCCGTCGAGAGACGGTCAATCGCATCCTGCTGGCCGAATACGACCCGGCCCAGATCGGTGGGCAGGCTTTTGAGCACCTGTGTATCGTCCTTGGAGACGGATTTCGGTGGAATACGGGCCATCACCGCGACAACGCCTTCGACTTCCTTGACGCCGATTGTCTTCTTGCGCTTGGACGCCGGCATCAGACGCATTTGCGCCCCCGCCTCGTCGATCACGTCGATCGCCTTGTCGGGCAATTTGCGATCGCCCATATAGCGCGCCGACAATTCGACAGCGGTCTTCAGCGCTTCATTGGTGAAGCGGACATCGTGGAACTCCTCGAAATAGGATTTCAGCCCCTGCAGGATCTTGATCGTGTCCGGCACGGATGGTTCGGGCACATCAATCTTCTGGAAGCGGCGGGCCAGGGCCCGGTCTTTCTCGAAATGCTGGCGGTATTCCTTATAGGTGGTCGAACCCATGCAGCGCAGACCGCCCTGCAGGGCGGGCTTGAGCAGGTTGGACGCATCCATCGCGCCGCCGGACGTGGCACCGGCACCGATCACGGTGTGGATTTCGTCGATGAACAGAACCGAATCCTCGGTCTCTTCCAATTCTTTGACGACCTGTTTGATGCGTTCCTCGAAATCGCCGCGATAGCGGGTGCCCGCCAGGAGCGAACCCATATCAAGCGAGTAGATGGTCGCATTGGCCAGAACGTCGGGCACTTCATTCTCGACGATCTTGCGGGCTATACCCTCGGCGATGGCCGTCTTGCCAACGCCGGGATCGCCAACCAGAAGCGGATTATTCTTGCGGCGGCGGGCCAGCACCTGGATGCAGCGCTCGACTTCATGGTCGCGCCCGATCAGCGGGTCGACCTTGCCGGCTTTCGCCTTCTCATTGAGATTGACGCAATAGGCGGTCAGTGCGTCGCCATCCTTGCGTTTTTCCTCGGCCTCCTCGACGCCGCGCACGATTTTCTGCTCGGTGGCACCCGGCTTGCGGCCGATACCGTGCGAGATGAAATTGACCGCGTCATAGCGCGTCATATCGCGTTCAGCGAGGAAATAGGCGGCGTGGCTTTCGCGCTCGGCGAACAGGGCCACAAGGACATTGGCCCCGGTGACTTCCTCGCGTCCGGCATTTTGCACGTGAATGACCGCGCGCTGGATGACGCGCTGGAAGCCGGCTGTTGGCTTGGCGTCCTCCTCGTCATCAACGACGAGTTCGGAGAGCTCGCTATCGACATATTCCACCAGGGTGGAGCGTAATTCGTCGAGATCGACCTCACACGCTTTCATCACCGCATTGGCGTCGCCATCATCCACGAGGGACAGCAGCAAATGCTCAAGCGTCGCAAATTCATGACCGCGCTCATTGGCATAACCGAGGGCACGGTGAAGGCTGTCTTCCAGATCGGCTGAGAAAGAGGGCACCACGCTATTCCTTTTCCATCGTGCACTGGAGCGGATGTTGAGCCCGTCGTGCGGCGTCCATGACCTGGGCTACCTTTGTTTCGGCAACCTCATATGTGTACACGCCGCACATTCCGACACCGGTCTGGTGGACATGCAGCATGATCGTCGCTGCATCCTCGGGGGATTTGCGAAAGATCCGTACCAGGACCTCCACGACAAACTCCATTGGCGTATAGTCATCATTGAGTAGCAGAACACGGTAAAGCGAAGGTTTCTTGGTCGCCGGCCGCGTCTTCAGAGCGAGGCCATGCTCCTCCTCATTCCCTGCATCATCTTGTTTTCGTTCGGTCATATTAAAATCATATTCGAAAGACAGTCAGGGTGATTTCGGCACAAGGATAGGCCTTGTCAGGGTTTGAGGGAAGAGTTTGCCCTCAGCAAGGCCAGAATTTGAGTGTGTCTGCGATTCTCTGTTCGACCCAATTGATCTGGGTATGCGAACCCCAAAAAGAAAGGGCCCGGTGCAGAACACCGGGCCCAGGCAGGGAGAAAAATGTCAGTCTGCGGCGTTTAGCGCTGCGACTGGGCCAGCTCGGCAACGGCGGCGAAGCGGGTGTTCAATGGCTTCGCGCCATCCTTGACCAGACCGGAGAAGAGCTCGGTGGTCTTGTTGAGCTCGGCGAGATAGCTGCCCATCGCCGATTTGGCGTAGTTGGACTGGATCTCGAAGATCTCCTGCATGGATTTGGCCGAAGACAGTGCCTTCGTAGCGGCAACGCCCTCTTCCATCGCCGTTTTGGCGTAGGCAGCGGCATTGGTGCCAACGGTCTCAAGACCCTTGCCGGTCACCGTAGCGGACTCGATCACAGCTTCGACCGTATCCTTGTGGAAGGCGGAGGCATCATTGACGGCGCTCAACGTCTTCTCGAAACCTTCCTTGAAGGAATCATTGGTCGCGGCGGTCATGGATTCGATGGAGTTGTTCATAAGCTTGCTCGTTTTTGTCTGGGGCTTCGCAGCGGACTTGCTGGCGGCCGGTTTCGGTTTGGCCGGGGCAGCGGGCTTGCTGGCGACCAGTTTTGGCTTTTTCGTCACAGCAGGCTTGCTGGCGACGGGTTTCTTTTTAGCGGCCTGTGCCTTGGCAGCAGGCTTGGTGCGCGCCGCTGGCTTGACAGCCAGGGGCTTCGCAGGAGCCGCAGTGTTCTCGACGGCAGCCGGTTTCGCGGCTTTCGGCGCGGCTGCAACAACCACCGGTGCTTTCGCTTCAGCAGCGATAGCAGGGGTTTGGGTGGATTTGATGTTCGTGTCGGTCATGGTTCACTTCTTGAATTGCTGCATGGGCTCTTCGCAGTCGCAACATATCTAATGGCGACAGCCACCGCCGTCAAGCGCATTTTTGTGCAGTGCAACATTTTCTTTTGCGCGAGGCCCACCAGCCCTTAACCGAGTGGAAACTCTGCGCGACCGACACTGCCGGGATGATCTCGCACGCCCCCCGCCTTGCCGCAGCCCTTTTGCTGGCCCTGAGCTTGCTGGCACCGCTTTCGCCAGCCCGGGCTGACACTTCGCGCTATGCCGCTTTTGTCGTCGATCAGAATACGGGTGTCGTGCTGCACTCACGCCAGTCGGAAGCGACACGCTACCCCGCCTCGCTGACCAAGATGATGACGCTCTATATGCTGTTCCAGGCAATCGAGGCCGGTGAGATCGGGCTGCGCGACCAGATCCGGATTTCCGCTCATGCGGCCAATGCTCCGCCCTCGCGGCTCGACCTTCCGATCGGCTCGACGATTTCCACCGAGGACGCGATCCGTGCACTCGTGGTGCGCAGCGCCAATGATGTCGCAGTTGCGGTCGGCGAGCGCATTGGCGGCAGCGAGGCCGGGTTTGCGACCGCCATGACAGCCAGGGCGCATGAACTCGGCTTGCCAGGCACGACATTTCGCAATGCCTCTGGCCTGCCCGATAATCGCCAGGTGACCACAGCGCGCGACATGGCGCGGCTCGCGATCGCCCTGCAGCGTGATTTTCCGCAATATTACCATTATTTCGACGAAACCCGCTTTGTCTGGGACGGTCGCACCTATCGCAATCACAACACATTGGTCGGCCGGGTTGATGGCGTCGACGGTTTGAAAACGGGCTATATCCGCGCCTCCGGCTTCAATGTCGTAGTCTCGGCCGAACGCGGTGATCACCGGCTGATTGCCGTCATTATGGGTGGTCCGACGGCAGCATCACGCGATGCCCATGCCGAGGAGTTGCTCGAAGCGGCCTTCTCAACCCTGGAACAGCGCGACGACCGGCTATTGTTTGCCGCCCTCTCTTCGCCGCGCATCAATCCGATCCGTCAGCAGGCCCTGATCGCGATGGATGTCGCCGCGCTCGGCCTCGCAGAACCGGTTGAAATGGGGTCGGCGCAGTCCGCACCCCCGCTTCGCATCGTGCTCGCCGATGAAAGTTCGCAACTCGCCGAGGCGCGTCCGGCAATCCGCGCTGCGCCGGCCGAGCCTTCGCTGCTGCGTGGTGCCTGGTCGGTGCAGGTCGGGGCCTATAATTCCGCCGCCGCTGCGCGCGAGCGGCTCGATCGCGTGACGCCGGCCTCACCTATTCTGAGCCTCGCCCAACCGGCGGCGCGCGCCGTCGACATTGATGGCAATCGCCTGTGGCGCGCCCGGTTCGAATCACTGACTGCAGACGAGGCGGCCCATGCCTGCGCCGAGCTCGGCGCCCGCAATGAGCCATGCTACACAGTCGCCCCCGGGCGCTAGGACGCTCGCTCATTCAGGCCAAAAACCGCCTGTCGGTTGACTTAGCCTGCCTGCTCGCACACTTTCCGGCGCCTTGACCGCAGCCTGGTCGCCCTCATCCCGCTCCGGAAATAAACCCGATGAATGTTGTCGTCGTAGAATCGCCTGCCAAAGCCAAGACCATCAATAAATATCTCGGCCCGGACTTTATCGTGCTGGCCAGTTTCGGCCATGTGCGCGATCTGCCGGCCAAGGATGGCTCGGTCAAACCGGACGAAGATTTCGCGATGATGTGGGAAATCGACCCGGCATCCGCCAAGCGCGTCAAGGCGATTGCCGATGCGCTCAAGGATTCCGACCGTCTGATTCTCGCAACTGACCCGGATCGCGAAGGCGAGGCTATTTCCTGGCATTTGCTCGAAGCGCTGACCAAGCGCCGCGTCCTGAAGGATGTGACCATCGAGCGCGTCGCCTTCAACGCGATCACCAAACAGGCCGTGCTCGAGGCGATGAAGCATCCGCGCGCTGTCGATATGGAATTGGTCAATGCCTATCTGGCGCGCCGGGCCCTGGATTATCTGGTCGGTTTCACCCTGTCGCCGGTGCTGTGGCGCAAATTGCCCGGCTCACGTTCGGCTGGCCGGGTGCAGTCAGTGTCCTTGCGTCTGATCTGCGACCGCGAACTGGAAATCGAAAAATTCCGCTCCGAGGAATACTGGTCGGTTGATGCAGACATCGCCTCGGGCACTGACACATTCCGCGCCCGGCTGGTGACCCATGACGGCAAAAAGCTGCAGAAAATGTCGCTCAAGGATCGCGCCATGGCCAATGCGGCCGTCGCAGCGATCGACGCGGCCAGCTTTAAGATCAGCGCGGTTGAGGCCAAGCCGACGCGGCGCAATCCACCGCCGCCCTTCACCACCTCGACGCTGCAGCAGGAAGCCGCGCGCAAGCTCGGCTTCTCCGCCACCCGCACCATGCAGACGGCGCAGAAACTCTATGAGGGTGTCAATCTGGGCGGCGAGACCACCGGTCTCATTACCTATATGCGGACCGACGGCGTTTCGATCGATGGCGCCGCCATCAATCAGGCCCGCGATGTGATTTCGCGCGAGCATGGCGCGCTCTATGTGCCGTCATCGCCGCGCCTTTATGTGACCAAGGCGAAGAATGCCCAGGAGGCTCACGAAGCCATCCGCCCGACCAGCTTCTCGCGTCTGCCCGAAACCCTCAGCCTCGATAACGATATGGCGCGCCTCTACCAGCTGATCTGGCGCCGCGCCATGGCCAGCCAGATGGAAAGCGCCCGCTTCGAACGCACCACAGTCGACATCGATAGCGCCGACCGGAAGACCGCCCTGCGCGCTGTCGGTTCCGTTCTCTTGTTCGACGGCTTCCTGGCGCTTTACCAGGAAGGCACCGATGATGAGGAAGACGAAGCTGAAGCGCGTCTGCCCAAAGTTGTCGCCGGCCGCGATGTCGGCATCGCCAAGACCCATGCCGACCAGCATTTCACCCAGCCGCCGCCGCGCTTCACCGAGGCCTCGCTGGTCAAACGCATGGAAGAACTCGGCATTGGCCGGCCATCGACCTATGCCTCGACGCTGCAGGTGCTGTCGGCGCGCGAATATGTCCGGCTTGAAAAAAATCGTTTCTATCCCGAAGACAAGGGCCGCGTCGTCACGGCCTTTCTCGAGAATTTTTTCGCGCGCTATGTCGAATATGATTTCACCGCCGCGCTCGAAACCCAGCTCGACAAAGTCTCGGCCGGCGAGCTCGACTGGAAGCAATTGCTGCGCGATTTCTGGACCGATTTCCGCGCCGCCATCGACGAGATTGGCGAACTGCGCATTACCGCGGTACTCGACGCGCTGAATGACGCCCTGGCGCCGCATATCTTCCCGGAGAAGGAAGACGGCAGCGATCCGCGCCTGTGCCCGTCCTGCAAGGAAGGCACGCTGAGCTTGCGGCTTGGCAAGTTCGGCGCCTTCCTCGGTTGCTCCAACCATCCCGATTGCAAGTTCACGCGCCAGATGAGCCCGAATGATGAGGGTGCCGGCGATAGTGATCGCGAAATCACTACCGATCCGGTCACCGGCTCCATCATCATGCTAAAGAATGGCCGTTTCGGCTGGTATCTTGAGATTCCCGGTGAGGACGAAGACGCCAAGCCCAAACGCGCCTCGATCCCGAAGGGCTGGGATCCGCAGACTTTGACCGACGAACAGGCGATCAAGCTGATCGCCCTGCCACGGACGATCGGTGCTCACCCGGAAGATGGCGAGCTGATCACCTCGAATATCGGCCGCTATGGCCCCTATGTTCATCATGGCAAGACCTACGCCAATATCCCCAATGTCGAGGACGTGTTCGATATCGGCCTCAACCGGGCTATCGCCGTTCTGGCCGACAAGAAGGCTGGCGGCGGGCGTCAGAATTCCGCCACGACGCTGAAGGATCTCGGCGAGCATGATGGCAAGCCTCTGCGGATCATGAGCGGCCGCTTCGGTCCCTATGTTAAGTATGAGAAGATCAATGCGACCCTGCCCAAGGGAACCGATCCGGAAACGGTAACGGTCGAGCAGGCGATGGAATGGGTCGAGGCCCGCGCAGCCAAGGGCGGCAAGCCGAAGAAGAAACCGGCTGCCAAGAAGAAGGCGCCCGCGAAGAAAAAGGCACCCGCCAAGAAGAAAGCTCCGGCCAAGGCCGCCGCTGACGACGAGGCTGACGGCGCCGCCAAGAAAGCCCCGGCCAAAAAGGCCGCGGCCAAGAAGCCCGTCGCCAAAAAGCCGGCGGCGAAGAAACCAGCTGCCGGAAAGGCGGATTAATCGCGGTGAGCGACAAGGAACAGACTGCTTCCGGCTTTAGCCGGGAAACCCTGATCGAGACCATCAAGCTTGGCGCCGGCAGTTTCGACAAGCGCGGCATTGCCCGCGCGCTCGGCCTCAAAACCGGCGAGCAGAAAAGCCAGCTCAGGCAGGCGCTCGGCGGCCTTGAGGCCGAAGGCGTGATCCGGCGCGACGACCAGCGCAATTACTCCCTCGCCGGCGAGCTACCCGCCGTCTGTGTGGTCGAGATTACCGGTCGCGATATCGACGGCGAATTGCTGGCCGAACCCGCCCGCGCCGAAGGCAAGATACCGCTGATCCGACTGGCGCCCGGGCAAGGCGCTGGTGGCCGCGGCGAAGCAGCGCTCGGCGTTGGCGACAAGGCGTTGGTGCGTCTGACCCCTGACGATGAAGGCGGTTATGAAGCGCGCCTGATCCGCAAGCTGGGCCATTCGGTGCAGAAGATACTCTGTGTCTTGCGCAAGCCGGCCAAGGGTCCCTATCGGCTGCTGCCCGTCGATCGCCGTTCGCGCCACGAACTGGTGCCGGCCAAGGGCGAATCCGACAAGGCCAATGATGGTGATCTCGTCGTTTGCGAACTCGCCAAGGAACGCCGCAACGGGCTGAAAACCGCAACGATCCTCGAAGTCCTCGGCGATGTCGACTCGCCCGGCGCCGGCAGCGTGATTGCGCTGCATTCCCATGGTGTGCCGATGGGTTTCACCGACAAGGAGATGCGCGAGGCCGAAACCGTCCGGGCGGCGAAGCTGCAAGGCCGCGAGGATCTGCGTGCCCTGCCGCTGCTGACCATCGACCCGGAAGACGCCAAGGACCATGATGATGCCGTCTGGGCCGCCGCCGACACCGATCCGAAGAATGAGGGCGGCTGGGTCGTAATGGTCGCGATTGCCGATGTCGCCGCTTATGTGACGCCCGGCAGTGAGCTGGATCGCGGCGCCTTCAAGCGCGGCAATTCGGTCTATCTCCCCGACCGGGTTGTGCCGATGCTGCCGGAACGCCTGTCCAATGATCTGTGCTCGCTGCGCGAGGGCGAGGAACGCCCCTGCCTTGCGGTGCGGATGGTTTTTGACGGCCGCGGCCACAAGAAGAGCCATAAATTCCTGCGTGGCTGGATGAAGTCGGCCGCCAAGCTCTCCTATAATGACGCCCAGGCGGCGATTGACGGCACCGGCAATGCCAAGGCGAACGCCTTGCTCGACACTGTCTTGCGGCCGTTGTGGGGCGCCTATGCGGCGCTGTGCATTGCTCGCGCCAAACGCGAACCGCTGGAAATCGACTCGCCTGAACGGCGTGTCATGGTCGGCGCTGACGGCAAGGTGACGGGGATTGAGCTGCGCGAACGTTTCGACGCCCACCGCCTGATCGAGGAATGCATGATCCAGGCGAATGTCTGCGCCGCCGAAACCCTTGAGGAAAGACGCGTCCCGCTGATTTACCGGGTTCACGAGGAACCTTCGCGGGAAAAAATCGATGCGCTGGCCGACTATCTGCCCAATGTCGGACTGAAATGGACCCGTGGCGACAAGATAGCGACCAGCCGCTTCAACAATTTGCTCAAACAGGCCAAGGGCGGCGAACATTATGAGACGGTGAATGAAGTCGTGTTGCGCAGCCAGTCGCAGGCCGTCTACCACACCGCCAATCAGGGTCATTTCGGCCTGCACCTGCAGCGCTATGCCCACTTCACCTCGCCGATCCGGCGCTATGCCGACCTGACGGTTCACCGCGCCCTGATCCGTGCCCTCAATCTGGGCAATGACGGCCAGAGTGACGAGGAACGCAGCCGGCTGACCTCGATTGCCGAAGAAATCACCCAGTCGGAACGGCGCGGCATGGCGGCCGAGCGCGATGCCGTCGATCGCTTCGTGGCTCTGTATCTGGCCGATCATGTCGGCGGTGAATTCCCCGGCCGTATCACCGGCGTGACGCGCTTTGGCGCCTTCGTCCGCCTGGCCGCGACCGGCGCTGATGGCCTGGTACCGATCAGCCGGCTCGGCGAAGAAAGATTCGTCCATGATGACCGGGCCCACGCCTTGATTGGCGAGCAGACCGGCGGGCGTTATCGCCTCGGCATGACCGTCACCGTGCGGATCGAGGAAGCCACCCCGATCACCGGTGGCCTGCTGCTGGAAATGATCACCGAGGCCGAGCCCGGCCCCCGCCCCAAGCGCGGCACCGGGCGCAGCGCGCCTGCGGGCGGCCGCACAGGTGGCCGGCCTTGGAAAAAGGGCAAGCGCCGGTGAGTGACGAGACGCGAAAGCCTGCCATCAAGGCCCTGCGTCCGCGTCTGGCCGCCTCACTGATTTTGACCCGTGGTGGCCGCGGCACGACCGAAGTCCTGATGGGCCGCCGCTCGGCGCGTCACGTCTTCATGCCCAATAAATACGTCTTTCCCGGCGGCCGGGTTGATCGCGCCGATCTGACCGCGCCGCTGGCCAGCGACCTCGCTTCCGACATTCTCGCGACCATGCGCCGTATCCTGCCCGAGCGCCGCGCCCGCGCAGCGGCGATGGCGGCCGTACGTGAAACAGCTGAAGAAACAGGGCTTCTGATTGCCCGGGAAGGCGCAATCCGTTCGCGTCATGCCAATTGGGCGCCGTTTCGCACCGCCGGTGTCGTGCCGGATTTGTCGGGCCTGCGCCTGATCACCCGCGCCGTGACGCCGCCGGGCCGCTCGCGCCGCTTCGACACCTGGTTTTTCACCGCCGATGCCAGTGCCTTGTGCGATGACCGGGCGCCTGAGCCCAGCTCCGAGCTTGAGGATGTGCAATGGGTACCCCTGGCGCAGGCTCGCACGCTGGATTTGCCAATGGTGACGCATTTCGTGCTCGACGAGCTGACCCGGGTCCTACCCCCCTCACCTCAGCCAACTCGCTGGATTCGCGATGTTCGTGGCAAGATGTGGGTCGAGGATTTGTGACCGGGCGACGTGCAGATTTGCACTGACGCGCGGCGCCGGCCTGCGTATAGCTGAGCCATGTTGACGCTTCTGACGGCCCCGCAATACGGCAATATCCGCGCCCTGATCGCTGCGATCAGCTGTGCGGCCGTGTGCGGCATCGTGTTCGGCCTGTCCATGCCTCTGATTTCATTGCGTCTGGAGCACATGACCGGATCCGGTCTCGTGGTTGGCTTGAATGGCGCAGCCCTGGCAGTCTCGACCCTCGTGATGGCTCCACTCGTGCCGCGACTGATGGCGATGGCTCCGGCGCGGACGCTTCTGATCGGTTCGCTGATCCTGTCGGCGGCGGTCTTCCTGCTATTCCCTGTCCTGCCGTCCGTGACCCCCTGGTTCATCCTTCGCTTTGTCGTCGGCTGCTTCATCACGGTGGTCTTCGTCGTCTCCGAAACCTGGATCAACCAGATCGTGACGCCTGAGCGCCGCGCCTTCATGCTCGGCATTTACGGCACCGCGTTGGCCGGCGGTTTCGGGATTGGTGGCCTGCTGTTCGCCGTCTTCAGCACGGCTGAAGTCTTGCCGTTCTACCTCGCCAGCGGGGTATTCCTGCTCGGCATCATCCCTGTTGCCCTGCTCAATGGCCCTCAGGCCACCGCCCCGGCGCATGAAGACTCTTCGATGAGCGCGATCCTCGGAGCTGCAGGATCGGCGCCTGCGGCCATTCTGGCGGGCCTGGCCTTCGGAGCCATCGAAACCCTGACCTTCTCCATGCTGCCGGTCTATGCCGAACGCATCGCGATCGATCACACCTCGATCGGCGTGATGGTCTTTGCCGTCGCCATGGGCGTGCTGGTCTTCCAGATTCCGCTGGGCTGGATTGCCGACCGCACCGGACGCCGCAACACCCTGCTGGTAATCGCCCTGGTGGCGACGCTCGGGCCGCTACTGGTCTGGATCGCCGGCACCCGGATCGGCCTGCTCGTGCCGATCCTCTTTATCCAGTCCGGTATCGCCAGCGGGCTTTATACCGTCG